>Ga0302191_10001375_pt1 | contig 15522 bp, 10 predicted proteins | sample II_Bog_E3_1_FD_198775 | JGI IMG/M metagenome (GOLD analysis project Ga0302191, IMG submission 198775) | Peat permafrost microbial communities from Stordalen Mire near Abisko, Sweden - II_Bog_E3_1 | ecosystem: Environmental > Terrestrial > Soil > Wetlands > Peat | place: Sweden: Abisko...
GCCTGCGATTTTGCAGTACGCAAAGAAATGTGTAAAATTCAGTTCTGAAATAATGCAGAAAAATGAAGTTCCAAATACTTTATAGACCAAGCTCTATTTCGTATGAATAGCGAAATGATATCAATCTAAATTATTAAATTAAAATATATACGAGATTTACGATAGATAATTATGATTAGACAAAAAGAATATTTTGAGTCATAATTTGGATTTATAAGATATTTTTACTTAAATTAATTGGAAACATGAATCAGCTAATTAGTGGATTTATAGGACGAGTCTTCAGATTACGTATCGAAGGAAACATCGATCAGAAACTGTAAAACATCATCAATATAGAGCTGACTCAATCACCCGCGGATTGCAAAAATCTTGGCCATACAAACCTTAAGCTTTACTTGTGACTATTAATTCTCCTGGAGGTTCACTGGTGCAGGCTAAGAGTATTTCCTCATTATTGCGCATTTACAGCAATCACTACAAGTTAATTAATTCTAATCAAGTGTACCTATCGTCACATTCGTCGAGGATCAATGCTTGGGAAGTGCTAACCTCCTTCTTACCACTGGAGTCAAGTGTTATGCCAGTAACTAACAGGTTATTGAGACGCTTTTTCGACGATCGGAGATGTGGGATATGTCTGGGACAGACTTTGGTTGAATAAATTCGCATAAAAGTATGATGTAAAACAAGAGTACATTTTTGCTGGCGAAAACAAGGTGAAATTCAATCAATTTGAGTAGATGAAACCATAAAGCGAGAAGTGGATCAAGAATTATATGTTCCAACAGGAGCACTAACTTAAGTTAGCAGTCATTTCTAACCGACAGGAACAATTCGCCAAGAACAACGTATTATCTTGTTCATTCAGCTCGGAAAAGAAGCAATTGAGCAGAATATTTTCAGTTCTGGCATAATTGACCCATAAAATGCTATTAAATATGGACTTATTGACGGCATTCGTAATTTGGATCAAGAAATAAGTATCTATTTAGCTAAAAAAGGTGAACGATACTCCAGTGTAAAATTGAGAGAAATAAATAAAATTGACAAATCTTGGAAACATAGGTTGAGTGCTTACCTATGACAGTCTTGATGAAACATTATTCATCTCAAAATTATACTCATAATTACAAGTGATTAATAGTATAAATCAATTTTGACTATTTTGCTGAGGAACATAAGTTGCCTTTATCAGCATGTTACGGAAGATTACATCTTCATTTAAGTTATCTTAGTTAAGTTTTAGTGGGCCGTTAAAGCTCATCATTGTACCATGGAGAGATTGGCAATCTCGGACCATCAGTTGATCTGCTTTATAAAATAATTACTGTTGATGAATTGTATCTAAGAGTGAATCTTGGAGATGCATTTGTCATTTTTATCAACAATGTCAGCTTGATTGCTCCGACCGATTGAATAAAGAAGCTTTTTCTGAAAGCTGAGTATAAAATAATTGCTTGTCTTTTTCTTTTAACAAACGTATAAATTTTGTAAAATAGCATATGGAGGAGATATATTATTCATATTGGAGAAAAGTTCATTTTTCATGAGTTTATACTAAGGGGTACTAGTGATATCAGTTTTGCATAGCTAACAGATGAACTTATTGATTTTAATGCTGATATAAGTATCTTCGTTTATGTTAAGAGAAAAGACCCATTTACTCAAGCATTTCAAATGAGAATATTGCAAACTACCCATGCATCTGCAGGGTGTTATAAAAGGATTTTAGGATGTTTACTTACTTGAAAAGCATATTCTGCAACTTTTGCTACATTATTATGATGATTGGCAAGAACTAGACTAAGATAGATTACAGTCAGGATTTTATTCGAGAGAGGCTTAATTGCTTGCTAGAACAAGTTTATATAATTTATATTGAGTGTTTCCTAGCTTGATCATATCTTGCTCTTCTAATTAAGTCCATCCTCTGACAAATTTCCAGATCAAATTACGCTATTTTTCAGAGGGAAAGCTAATTGCATAGTACTTGCTCTTGTTTTATATTTCACATCTTAGGCTAAAATTAAACATTTAGTTGATGCTTGAACACTTTTTTTTATAATTATGCGGGCAGGTTCTCAAAGTTATTTCCATCTTTTATCCATCATAGAGTGTTGATTCCATTTTTCTTTCAATGCAATTTTAAATTTAGGTCAAATTGATTTGGGGATATTGGGGCATGGTCTTTATAGTGACTGATCTAAATCATGACAAAGCTACATTGCTGAAGTATTAATCTTTGGCCTTGCATAGTCTAAATTTTAACAGGCAGTTCGACGATCTTCTTCTTTAAAATTCCAGTTTCCCATTGCCAATATATTTCTTTGATGATAAGCTATTTAATAGCAAAAGTATTTTGATAATCTATTTTAATTATATGCTATTTAATTGTTTAATTACTAAGACTGAATTTTTACGGTTGAGAACTTTATCTTGAGAAATTAATAAAAATATAGATATTTACTTAAATATGATGTTGGCTTGTACATTCAACATAGATAGATGCTTCAACTTTAATTAATATGTTTGAAACTGTCATTGAAATTTTATTAAATGCCAAAGTTAAAAGATATATAGGCCAAATTACTGCAGCATTCAATATAATGTTTAAGTAATAAAAAACAATTAGAGATTGAATAATAATGTTTAATTTTTAAACTTACATAAAATGCAAAAATTATTAGAATCAACTGCCACTAAGGCACTCAGAGAGTTTATTCTTTTAGATTTTTTAGCATTTATTCACTCATTTTAAATTATTTACGATTTATTGAAGTTTTTAAAAATAAATATTTGCCATTTTTTTAGGCATTTTTCTCTCTTTGTTCTTAATATTCTTATTGATTATTTGGGTTTTCTTTTTCTCTTATTTCCTATCTTCTTAGAACAAAAACTCTATTTGCTGTTTAAGTTATAAATTTTTCCTTGCCTTTTCTAATAGAATTGATTCGAATTATGAAATTATTAATTCAACTGATTTCGCTTAATATGATAATATTTTTTACAATTAATGGCTCAGCGATATAACAAATGGACTGATTATGTACCTTCATGTTTTATTTAGGAGGATCATGCTCTTGAAGAACTTGTTTAAAAATACGGTTAAAAAAATTGGACCTAAATATCAAGGAAATTAAAGATATGCTACCAAATCAGCAAAAGAAATGGAAAGCAGTGCAGATAAAGATGGCATAATCGCCTATCAAAGTCTCTTAACATTTTGGAATGGTCCTAAGAAGAGGATCGCCTTTTGTTAAGCCTCCAGACAATTTACGGAAACCGGTGGATCAATATAACACATCATTTTAAAGGCAGGTATTTTAGAATTTATTTAGATCTGACAATCAAATTAAAAATCATTTTTACTCTATCATTCGTAAAAGCATTCGCAGAATGTGCAAATTGATTGAGATTAAAACTAATTCCATGAATATCTATTCCATCAAGCCTTATACAATTTCTCAAATTTTTTATTTGGGCGGAGAAGAATAAACCAAGAGAGAGAGTAATGTTAGCCAAAGAACTTCCTTATAAATGAAAGTTCGCTTGAACAGGGATTATTGCAACAAAATTGTAAAGATAATAATTTTTTACATCTTTGCCGACAAAGGCTAAATCTTATATATTTCTGAATAAAGGAAAGAGGAAATCAGATGGGTTCTCTACAAAATAAGATAAATTAACTCATTTTATTAAAACTAAATGATTTAGGAAAATTCACATTAAAATTCTTCTTAATACGACAGCTAACTCGAGAAAAATCAGAAATAGGAGAAGCTAGAGGTCAATTAGAGATAAATGGAAAAGCCACGGATTTCTTAAAATTAATTTTCCGAATAACAAAATTCTTAAAATTAATTAAAGAATTATGGGATTTTTAGTCAAACAAAAGAAAAGGGATCCCTCACTCATAATCAGATAGCTCTAGAAATCATTGAATCAGCGAATATGCTGGGCGGAATAAAACCTTACTTTTAATAGTGGAGTTAATAAATTTCAACCCCTGCGCTTGATAAACTACAATCAAAACTTTCACTTCAATCTTGCATATCTCGTATTGACATAAAAAATCAAATGTTTGATGAGGATGATTTATATTTCTCCAGCCATCTTATGGAATATGAGACGCCCATAAAAAGTGTTGAAGATATTTATAAATAATCTCTTCTATGATCATTGATATACCATTGCTTTACAATACTTATTTAATAAATGAAATAATTTAAAAATAAATACAAATTACTTCTATTTGCATTAATTGATTTGTTCTATATTTGTTTCTTTTAAATATGAGAAGGACTGAGAAAGAGGCAATGGTTGAGCATAGTACTTTGCATATTCAAAATTTTTCATTTTATTCTTATATATAAGACTAATGAAGCTATTATTTAGATTTTTAATAAAGCTTATTTATTTTGAAAGTACTTAACCTTAATTAAAATTGAATGACTTGAGACAGTTAATAAATTATAACAATCTTTAACAATAATTTCAGTTTGTTACAATTAAACTAATATTATGTAGAAGTTTAAATGGATATCCATCAGCAGCATCCTCCTTTATCCTTCTTGGGCATTGCATTGGGAGTTAGAACAGTATTGCCTCCAGCAGGATTGCTATTTTTTGTCCCAGTTCCAGTAGGCCCGCTCCTCACTTTAGATTTAATCTCATTTGAAAGAGTAGTGAAGGCTTTTTAAACGTTCACGGCTTCTTTTGCCGATGTCTCTAAGAATTTTATTCCAAGAGAATCTGCCAAAGTCTTTCCTTCCTCCGCTTTGACTTGCCGACTTGCCTCAAGATCTGATTTATTTCCCACTAACAACTTGACCACATTTTCATTTCCATATTTGTCTACTTCTGCAAGCCAATTCTCAATATCCTTAAAGGACTGTCTGTCGGTAATATCATAGACCAGTATTATTCCATGAGCACCTTTATAGTATGAGGCAGTAATAGTCTTGAATCGTTCTTGGCCAGCTGTATCCCAAATTTGAAGTTTAACTGTGCTGCCACTGGACTCAAATGTTCTAATTTTGAAATCAACTCCGATGGTTGGCAAAAAACTAATATTAAAGATAAACTTACCTCTCACTGAAGATATTGTCAGAAAATCTGAGAAGGAGACTGGATTTACCCACTGAAGAGTTACCAATCAGCAACAGTTTAAACAAATAGTCATAGTCTTGATTCATCTGATCTATCAATGGATTATAGATAATTTTTTAAATTAATTCTATTAATAATTATAAGGCAAACGTCAGATTTTAATAGATTTTCTGCAGTTTGAATATATTTTCTTCCCATAGAAACTAAAATATAAGCGTAAAATATTAAAAATGTAAGAATTCTTTGACAATCACAGCTTCTTAATAAAAATATCGCATCATACTTCGATTTTGAATTGCAAAAAATATGAACTTGAAGTAAAAAAGTATTTATAAAAGAATAGATGGTTCTATAAGAAAATATACAAAAAGTTCTATTTATTATGACCGCAAATATTAAAATGGTATTTGTAAGCTAAATAAAAAATATATATTTTCTATTCTTTGAGTAAAACATATTGTTACCTTAAACCATTATACTTTAACTATTCTTCCTTAAATTGCATCATGATTAAGTTTATTTTAATTGCAATAAATAAAAAATTTGTTCTCCATAATAAACATAATAAGAATAAATGAATACAAGAGTAACTTGGAAGAATCGATTATACGAAAATAATTAAGTAGATGGATAGAATTGTTGCTCTCTCGCTCTTCGTAGTCTGAGTGCCAGCTCTGATCAGACCAAATCTGCAATGAGTCGCGAAAAATATAGAATTAAATCTCGTGAAAAAGGTATTTCTCTCACTCATACAACCGTATCCTTATAGAAATTAGTAGCACCTCGGCTTAATCTCAGTGTGCTACATATCCCTCCAAAATTGAATCCTATTTTTTCTGAATTAAAATAAGATGACTCAAGCAAGAATCTTTAATATCGTTTTTCCAAAGAGAAAAAATCAAAATTGACTCAAAGATATGTAACTTATAAAAATAAAAGAGTTCAAGAGCGAAACTATCATTAAACATAATAAAAATCTATTCATCACAATGTCCCATAAAAAAATTAAGATGAAATAAGTACTTGCAAGGATACTCCAAGGATAGAAACTTGTATGCATTATGCTAAAATGGAAGAATAGTATCTGCCAAAATCAAATTATTCCAATTCCAGCTTCAATGCCATAACTGCAATTAAAAATACATTTGATAAAGATTAAATGAGCTGTAATGAATTAAAGTTTCCAAGTGCTAAAACTACATTTGAAAAACTTTATGAAGAGCATGAGGGAAGAAAAATATTAACAATTTAAAGTAACCTCTCTTAAAGCGAAGATCTATTAAATTATTCTATTATTGAATCATTGTAATTGGATCACAATTCTTGATAAGGTATCTATCTTTGTATTTTTCTCACTTAAAATATTAAATTTTAAGATTTGTGAGTTGCAAAATATAATTGTATCAGATACTAAGGATTTACTTTGAAATTATCCACAATCGTCAAATTACTCATTTAAAGGAGTAAATCTAAGCTAATCTGCAATTAATGTGATATAACAATTTTTATGTGCTTAGAATTTTATTTCCAATAATTTAAAGCTTTCCAGATAATATTTATTTCATATTACAGAAATGAATAGTCATCATATTCACCAACGTTCTTCTAACAGCATACCAGTTATGCAGCAGGGTTTGCCTATGGCACTTAGCCTTGACCAAAGTAGGATGATGGTTAGTTCGAAAAAACTATAAAATATGAATTGCATACTGGAACCTTCTGATTCTTTAGGTGGTGTATATTTGGGAGATATCGTAAGTACTATTAAATAAGATCTTATTCGCCATTATAAGATAAAAGCGATTCTGACTTGCGTGTCATAAAGTATACCTTTCCATATATAAAGATGTTACAATTACCAGTCTTGTCCCCTCACATAAGATACTTCCAATCAAAGATCTCCTGAATTATCCGATTATCAATCACTTTGATTAAGCAATCAAATGGATAGATGAGAAAAGAGCAGAAAAAGTTAATGTTTTAGTGCACTGCCATGCAGGAGTTTCTCGATCAGCAAGTATAGTTGTAGCGTATTTAATAAAAAAGCATGGATGGAATCCAGTTCAATCTCTTCAATTCGTGAAGCAAAGAAGAGAAAGAGTCAAACCTAATGCTGGTTTTTGGAATCAGCTTAATGATTACTATAATTTTTGGAGAAATAAAGCCCAGTAAACTGAGAAAAATAGTCCAGTTTAACATTCAATTCTTCATCGTTACAACTCTAAGGAAAATTTGGGGTAAATTCAGCCATATCATAATAAAATTTCATCTCAACAGCTATTTTCCAGTAATTATTCAGGACAAAATAAAAAAGTATAGTAAAAGCTTCAATAAAAATTAATTTTGCAAGAATCATTAAAATAAAAAAAATCAGTTCATAGAAGACGTAAGATATTTGAAAAAAATGATCTTCTTGAAGATAAAGTAGTGAATAATAAAAACTATGCTACTCCTATTAAAAATAGTGAAAAACTGACTAATTTCCAAACCAATTCATCTAACTATCAAAATCAGAGTACCGTTATTACTATTTCTGAGAGTAACTTCAAAGGAAACCAATCAGATATTTATTCAAAAATGAGCATGAGACAACCCAGTTCTGAACAAAACAATATGCATCATATGGGTGTCGTAAGCCATAACAATTATTTTTCTCCACCCTCACATTTTTCTGTTCATTCATATGGGTACCAGCCACGTTGTATAGTTGGTAATTCAAGCTAGATTAGATCAAGTTCTTACCTCTCCCCTTTCTAAATTTATCCATCTATTCTCCTTGACAGATGATTAATAATGCTGTTAATTTTTATTAAAAATAAATATTTAATTGATATTTCTATAAGATCAATCAAGCAATGATTGTATAACGTTTTGTGTATTATCCACCAATTCCTACAATCTAACCACCGAAAAGAGCGCTGCCATCAATTTTTATAAAACCTGTTTTTATTGAATCCAAGTCTTCCTTCTCAGCAAAAGAAAGGAAACCGTTTTTGGAATGAATCTAAATACAAATTTAATTACAGTATTCTTCTCGTCAACAATAGCCAATGAACGCTGCCCTGCAGCAAAGAGTTTCGCCTTTATATCAATATTAAGCTTTTCAGGTTTATATGCTATCTTCATGCCTGTCCACCAAAGTTAATTGTTTTCAAGCTCGAAAAGCAAAGCGCTATCGCTGATGTCAAAATTTACCACCTTCTGATCCTCATAGCCTTCTCTGATCACTTCGGTTACAAAATTAACCGTTTCATACATCTCCATACCAATTTATGCCTTGATACCCATTTGGCCATGTTCATTCGATCCCCAGCCATAGAGTTTTCCATTTTTCATCAAAGCGACTGAGAAAGATTCACAGCTTTTGATTTTTTTAACTTCTAGCTTTTCCTCCTAGCGCAAATATTAAAAGTGGTTATTTTTTGTTGGCAACTAATAGTTTTTATTCTCTCCATCTCCAAAAGCAGCGTACTATCCGTTACCCCAGTTATACACTTCATTTTTATCATTAAAGACGATACAGAAATTACGTCCACCCGCTATTCTTTGAATGTTTTGTCCCTACAAAGCCTTTACTTTGGTTGGTTTCGATATAATTGAAGGAATATCTCTGCCATGACCAGTTGGACCAACTGGATTCACAAATAGTTTTAAAAAGAAGTTTACATTTTTGCGTCCATAGCCAAACGTATAAACTTCCCCTTTTTCGGATAAAGCGATAGTGTGCCTTTCTCCGCAAACCACGTCTTTAATTTTAATATTATTTTTTTGGAAAAATTATATTTGCTTGGCTTATTTTTGATCTTTGGTATCGCCATGTCCCAATTTTCCGTCGCTGCCACTTCCAAGCGAGTATAAATTACTTAATTATAAACCAATTACCCTGATTGCCCGAGAGCAACAACGTGTTCAGGTCCAACAGATACCTTTGAAATGAGTTCAGGAATTTTAACAGCAAGAGGTTTTTCCTTGGCCTCCCAAAGAAAGAGTCTGCCAGCTTTTAAAAGGTTATTCATTCAAAAGATATAATTTTAATTATAATTAAGATTAATAATAAACTTTGAAATTAATTTTTCTTCATCAAGTAAATATAATCCATAATAATAACTAAAAGATAGTGCTAAATAGAAGATATGCTTCTTTGCCATCAGGATCCTTTTTTCAAACAACGGTTGCCTCGTCAATATCTTCTGTCAAGGTAATGTCTACTCTCAGCTCGTCCTTCAGACATTTATCAGTTAGGTATACAATTATCGGAGTGGATTACTGGAGGAGATTTGCATTAACTAATTATTGCAAACTCGTTTTCACTCTAGTTGGATATCGTTCATTATCGAATGGATTGAGAAAAAGTTTTCCATTGTAGTTCACATATGGATGATTTATGTATTAATGATGCTTTTTTACCTCACTTAAGATGAATTAAAAAGTAGCACTCCTTTTCACTATAAGGCTAATTTTTTGTAAGCGATTTTCTCGCATATGACAGGCTCTACAACTCTACAGTCTTTCTGGCGCATACGTTTAGATTCCAATAGAAGTTCCTCCCTTATAGAGCATATAATTTTTAAGCTGAATAATCACAAATTTACAGTGGGGTTGCATCCTGAGAGAATTTTAAAAACTTAATTGGTGCAAACGGCTGCAATCAAGGCGTTTGTGCTGGCTATAGCAGGAATGACGTTTTTAATAACTCCTAAAGTCAGCATTTAAGTAACTCCCTCGATGTTGAATTTCCTTGCTCTTTAACTTGCCTTTTCATATATCCATTTCAGATGTTAGAGATTATCATTATCTTTTACAATATCTTTTCTCTCCTTTTCCCATTAGACATCAATAACATATTGAATGCAATGCTCTGGAATTCTTGGGGTATTGGCAAGAGTACAAATATTATATTTTGGTTTTTCAGCTAATCCACCAAGTAAGCTGCATTCATAGCAAGATGATTTAAATGGGTCAACTAACAGGGCTTGTCCCTAAAATCCCTCAGTGGCTCCATCTATATAATAGCATTGAGTTTCTTTACTAGATTAATTCAATAAAAATGCTATATGATTTAAATATTTTCTGGCCTCAACATTATCCAGTCCTCCTATGATAATTGGAAATTTCATATATTCTTTAAAAGGTATTTCTTGAACCTTTTGCTTGTAGGTTATTATTTTGACTCCTGGGCATCTTTTTTTTACGAACTCAGCAATCACATCAGCCTTATATTTGCCAATATCCTTTTATCTAAACATGAATTGTCTGTTGAGATTTGTAAAGTCGACGGTATCCATATCGACCAGGTGAATTTAACAGAAGCCACTCAATGCCAAATTTTTAACTAATTCACATCCCAGACCTCCAGCACCGACAACAAGAATAGGAACCTCTTATGCAGCATCTAAATAAAATGAGCCATCTTCCCAATTTTCTTTGAAAGGAGCCGCATTTTGAAGAAGTGGAGTGAGATTGCTGAAAAGTTTGTTCCTTGGATATTTTGCCTGCATATAACAAGAATTTATAATATAATGAAGGAAGAGGTAAAATAATTCTACTATTTTCAGTTAAATGCAAGTCATAATGAAAAGGACATATAATTTGACATATTTTTTAAAAATTAAATCAGCAAGGATTTATAATTTTTCAGTTCGCTATTATTGACTCAATGACTGTATGACTGTTTAATAAAAATTCCTTAAATTACAACTTTATTTTTTCTCTCTCTTTTATCCATAAAATGGAAGAGATAAAAATTATATAAAAAAATCGTTTTATTTAATAAATTATATTTGCCGACAAACTATATATATCTCTTCTAAAATTTTTTTATTTATAAGCTTTTTTATTTTAATGGAGAGTTAAGTATTCCCTGTCCATTCAAAATGATTTTACCTTAAATTTTATGAAACTCTCAGTGATTATTGAATAACGAATTAGTTGATAAAAAATAAATATGAGGCGGATTTTTTTTGGTGAGCTTCTTGTAAAAGATTAAGTCTTAAGCATACTGAATATCGATAAAAATGTCAATAATAAAATTGAATACGTTAAAGCTAAATCAAAAACTTTATTATTTTCATTTATTTATCTCATTTTATACTTTAATTCTTCGCTCTTTTAGTACTAAAGCAAAATTATAATTACGAGTTTCTTAAGATCAATTAATGAAAAAAATTAATGGCTACATATTTGACATAAATGATTCACTGGGCAAAGGCTCATATGGAAATGTTTATAGAGGAGAACAAGAAGCAACGGGTAAACAATGTGCCATCAAAGTTGTCTAAAAAAAATTATGTAAGGCGACAGTTATCTTAGTATGCCATGATGAATACCTGAAAAATGCAATAATGCAATAAATGCAGATCCTTCAACAAGTTAAGTCTAAAAATATTGTTGAAGTCTATGACATTATGGAAAGCACCAACAATTACTATATCATTCAAGAGCTTTGCGACGGTGACCTAGAAAAGTATATGAGTGTAAATTCAAATATATCATAAAATCGAGCCATTTAACTCTTGAGACAGATGGTTAATGGCTTTATCTCCCTTGTTAAATAAGGAGTTATTCACAGGTATTTATTTACTGAAACAGGGATGTGAAACCGGCAAACATTTTACTTTCAAAAGGAGAACCCAAAATAGGAGATTTTGGATTTGCTAAAAGGAACACAGCTCAAAAAATGAAAATTGCATCTTTTGTTGGGACACCGCTTTACATGTCTCTTCAAATTCTGAAAGGATAACCTTATACTTCTAAATGTGATGTTTGGGCAATCGGATTTATCTTTTATGAACTCTTACACGACAATACTCCTTGGATCGCTTAAACTCATTACCAACTAGCTCAAAATATTCTAAAGAACCCTTTGATCATAAATCAAAAACTTAATCCGAAGACAGTAGATTTTCTAAAAAGGACTCTGGCAATTTTCTAAAAAGATCGTATGTCGTGGGATGAAGTTTTTGATCATCCTATCTTTTAAAGATACTTCGATAAATAGCTATAAAGTAACAAAAAAATTGAAGATAAACTGAAACTCGTAATGAGGAATCTTCGTTTCAAAATAAATTCATAAAATATAGATGTCAAAGGACTTCTCTAAAAACTGGGCTTGAAAACATAAAAATAGCTTAATTTTAATCAATTTAAACAATTTATGTTTTACTTGAATAAAAATTCCTCTGATGAGGACATTAGATTTTTCTTTGATAGAGTTGATGAAGATTGCAGTGGGACAATTTCTGTTAAATAAATATAAAAAGTCATGAAAATTTATCAAATAGATGTTGATAGAACTCCTAAATTGAGAAAAGCCTTAACCAAAAACTATGAAGAGAATTAAGAGCTTAGAAGTCAATTGGAATAAAAAGCTAAAAAATGTTTTGTAAGGTTATACAAAGTTCTTACTTATAAAAAAATATCCTTAAAGAAAACATTTGAGGCCTATGATAAAGAGAGAATGGGCAATTTAACCTTTTAATTCTTTAAGAATATGATAACTCGTCTAGATTCGAGCTTTAGTGAAGAAGATAGTATGGCATTATTCTAAGCAATTGATGTTGATCATTCAAACTCAATATAATTTGAAGAGCTCAAAGCTTATTATTGTAAAGTCAACGGTCTGCCAGCGGAACTTTAATGATTTTATCAATATGTATAATTGATTCACTCAAGAATTATTGAAAGAGAATTTTGAAATTAATATTATCCAAAGGAATAACCTAGAACTTCAACATTCGGAGTAATTTTTCATAATGAAATGATAGAATATGAAATCAAAAAGAATAAGCATCATAAAACTGATTGCTTTCTGCAATGAGATTTTTTGTTTGCATATTTTTACTTGCTTTTATATTTATTGTAAAGTCTCTCCATTTACTCACTATTTGTTTTGGTTAAACTTCTTATTTTACCAATCTAAAACACTTCACTGTGATAATAGTGATTATAATACTCGTCAATTTTATCGCTTTTGTAGTAAGATTTACTGCGATTAGATCGAGAATGAGTTGGAGCCTTGCTAGAAATAAAATTGAGCTCTGCCCATTTGCAGCAGGGTTGCAAACATTCTCTTGTTAAATTTTCGTTTATAAACGATATTAAATTTGATTTTTCTCCCTCATTAATAATATTTATTGTTTTAATCAGCTAAATCAATAGTTCACAGTATTATTTTTTGTTATTTTTATGAATACCATTTATCTTTTTTTAATTAGGTTTTTGCTTGAGAGAATGTTCTCTTAAACTGGATATAGAAGGCATAAATTTGAGTTTTATCTTATTAAAGTATTCCTCAAACTCTCTTTTAGTTGAATTTTTAGCCTTTTAAAAAAGTAGAGAAGACTCCAAGGTATTATTTTGCGATGAAAGTGAAATTGAATTTTCTCGAAACGAGTTTAAATTGATACTGTGAACTTGCAGATTAGATTAGTTAAATTATTTTTATTGCTGCATTTCAGAACTTAAACGTTCAATTTCTTTCTCTTTTTCTTGTAGAACAATTTTTAGATCTTAAATCTTATTCTTGGTGTATACTCCTAAGATTTCGCTAACAATTTTAGGATTAATTTAATCATTCTATTTGAACAGGATGCTAGATCTAACGTAATTCATAACATTTTTTGGGCTGACTTGATGATTCTCAATAATCTAGTTGATTTTTTTTAGCATTACATCAATTTATTCTTCCAACAGTATCTTTATTTGCCTATTAAGGTCTTCTTCGAGCAATTATTTTGGAGAATCTGTCGGAATCTTTTATTTATCAATATCTTAAGTTCCAGTGAGGTCACGTAGGGATTTAATTTGAAGGGGACTTGGTTGAATATTTTTGAAAAGATATATTTTTCCACCCTTGAATAATTTTCGCTTCATAACTCTAAAATATAATTACTCTTTTATTTATAATCAATAAAACAATCATCCAACCCAATAAATGCAATCATATAACTGTTTTGCATTTTTTCAGGATAAAGTACAGTTTTATCAAATTCGAATGGAAGAAGTAATTAACAAAAGAATAGTTCAATCATATTTCAGGCTCTTTATTATTTAAATATCTCTTAATCACCTCATAATCTTTTTTCAGTTTTCTTTTTCTCTTTCTTTTGGTTTCTGGCTTACCGTACATTGATTCATATTGTTCTCTTTCTCTAATTACTCTTTATTTTTCCCGTATTGCTTTTTTCTCGTACTCTTCCTTGATAGCAGGATCAAGAACTTTCCACATTTCACCAATTTCTTTCGTTATCTCAGTGATGCGATATCCTGGAAATTTATCCTTTACCTAGGGATAAATGTCCATGCGATAAAGAAAAAAAGCACATAAGGGCTTTTTGGGAGGTTATGGTTTGAAATTGTCCTTCCTAGTCATATCTCAATAACGTTCGAAACTTATGCTTTTGATTTTGAATATCATTCTATTTATAAATGTAATCATATCTATCACAATCAAAGTTGTGCTCGATTGAAAAATCAGAAGGCGAAAAGGACAAATTTATTTTTATGATTTAAATAAAAATTGCCGTTGGACATATCTTTAAAATAAATATCTTTTAGTCATTTCTTTGATTTTTCCATTGTTTGAATATATCTAATTTAAATTCAATGATCATGCCTTTGTAATTCCTCCGCGTGCTGTATGCAGATTTCCATCAATATCCTCTTCAGTTTCAGGATGATCTTCTCCTTTTTGATCGTGATCCAAATGCTCAACCTCTTCAAATCTTTCCCCCTTTCTTTTGTATGAACACAACATACGACATACAGAAATAATAAGCACGAGTATACAAACAGTTGCAATTGCAAAGATACCAATGATTCCTAATTTCATGAGCGGAGTCGTGTTGACCATTATTTAATCGATAAAACTATTCATATTTATTATCGAGTAAATTTCTGATATTATAACTTTATAAAGAGTCGATGATTAATTTCATAAATTGTTGATCTTTTCAACTAATCAAGCTGGATTAAATATTTTATGTTATTATTGAAAGGTTACGTGGATATAAATAAATATAGTCATCCAATTGATTATTATATTTAAAGTTATGTACAATTATGATGAAGAGAATATTAATAAGTTGATTTGCTTAATGAAATTCTTTTTAAATCTTCAAATTTTGTGATACTCTTTATATATATACATGCCTATTCTATTCAAGATAGATATAACTAGACATTAACAAAGTAACGATCAAAAATTAATCTGTTTTTTATATATTTTTAATATAGTTTATGGGACAATAAACCTCGCTAAACTGCAAATCTTCCTAAAAGCCATAGCAACATGAGTTTGAAACAACTTAAACTCATGCCATTCAATTAATAAAATCTCAAAATAAGAAAAACTACTCTGACATAAAATCAAAACAATCTACATTTGGTGTATCATAAGTTGTTAGTTTTACA
>Ga0302191_10001376_pt1 | contig 15513 bp, 15 predicted proteins | sample II_Bog_E3_1_FD_198775 | JGI IMG/M metagenome (GOLD analysis project Ga0302191, IMG submission 198775) | Peat permafrost microbial communities from Stordalen Mire near Abisko, Sweden - II_Bog_E3_1 | ecosystem: Environmental > Terrestrial > Soil > Wetlands > Peat | place: Sweden: Abisko...
TGCGGCATGGTCAAGCGGCTTTATTGTTTACAGCGGCGGCAAAGGGCACGGTTTGGATGTGATGATGCCCCACCCATTTATGTACAGCACTATGTTGATCATCATCAGCAGCGGCACTTTATTTTTGGCCTCAAGGGCGGCCAAACAATCCCAACCGGAAAAACAGCGCGTATTTTTATGGCTCACTTTCTTTTTCGGGATAGCTTTTTTTGCCATGCAGATATACGCATGGTATGTACTTGCCTATAAAATGGGTGTCCATTTTACCGATTCTAATGCGTCGCGATCGTTTATCTACATACTTAGCGGGATGCATTTAGTGCACGTGATAGCGGCTTTGCTTGTGCTGCTGAACGTAATTGTGAGCACTTATCGCAATACCACTCAGGCACGGAATTTATTCAAGATGGAAATGGTCTCGATTTTTTGGCATTTTCTCGATATTATATGGATTTATCTGTATGTTTTTTTACTTTTGAACCAATATTAAAACAAATATCACAGTACAAATGAGTACAGCAGTAGCACAGCACGTTGATGAGGTAAAAACAACCCCATGGTCGGGCGGACGGTCGCCCTTTAACGTTGAATACGGTAAAATGATGATGTGGTTTTTCCTCTTGTCAGATGCGTTTACTTTTTCAACTTTACTAATATCTTATGGCGCTTTGCGCTTTAGCGCGCCTACCTGGCCGGCGGCCTCATTGGTATTTCAATCGGTGCCATTTACTTCTATAAACCACGCACCGCTGGTATTTGTAGGAATGATGACGTTTATCCTCATCATGAGCTCGGTAACCATGGTGCTTGCTGTTGAAGCAGGCCACCGCAATTCCAAGAAAGAAGTTATAACCTGGATGCTGTTCACCATTTTGGGCGGACTAATGTTTTTGGGCTGCCAGGCCGGTGAATGGACCCATTTGCATAGTGAAGGCTTTTGGTGGGGACATGTGCCGACAACCGAAAAATTGAAGGAATTTTTTGCTTCAGTTAATGGGCATCTTCCTCCCGGTGATCAGCAGGTCAGAACAGCACACCAGTTTGCCAACTTGTTTTTCACCATTACAGGCTTCCACGGATTCCACGTATTTTCGGGGGTGATCATCAACATTATCATCACCATAAATGTACTCATAGGTACTTATGCAAAACGCGGCAGCTACTTAATGGTTGAAAAAGTCGGCCTTTACTGGCACTTTGTAGATTTGGTGTGGGTGTTTGTGTTTACTTTCTTTTATTTAGTTTGATCATTTAATCTTGTTAACATATGTCATCAGAAGATACAGATATTCATGCAGAGCACGGCGAGCATGAGGGTATGGACAAAAAAAGGATCTGGAAGATATTCTGGATATTAGCCGCCATAACTACCGTAGAATTTATTATAGCGCTTGGTATTGCACCTCATTTAAATGGCACCGCTCATGCGTTTATAAACCCAGCGTATATCGTGCTTACATTATGCAAAGCTTATTTCATTGTTGCGTTTTTTATGCACTTAAAATTTGAAAAGGCCGGGCTAATTATGGCTATCATCGTGCCTATCCTTTTTATCATCGGTTTAATATTGGTGTTAACAAATGAAAGCCATTATTGGATTGATTTGCGGCTATAAATGAAACTGGCCCGCGTACTGAAAAAAATATTAATCCTGGTAATCGTATTGGCTTTACCGGGATTTTTATATTATTTACTGATGGTTGAAGGAAAAAATCGTTATTTCCCGCTATCCAAATTCGGCCCAAAAAAGCTGGCTAAAACTACGCATCTGGTACATGGCAAAAATGTGCCCGATACTATTTATCACACGCTTTCTGATTTTAAATTGACCGATCAAAACGGCAAGCAGGTATCTTTAAAAACATTCGACAAAAAAATATTCGTTGCTTGTTTTTTTTATACCAACTGCCCGAATGTTTGCGGCCAAATGCTGCACAATTTAAACCAGGTGGCGTCGGCTTATGCTAAAAACAAAATGGTGTACTTTGTATCGATAACCGTTGACCCGGCAAGGGACTCGGTAGCTGCGCTTAAAAAGTATATGGAAAACCTGAAGCCGGCCTCCCGGCAATGGCTATTCCTGACCGGCGATACCAATACTATTTATAATCTTGCGCACAATGGCTTTTTGGTAAACGCAGTGCAAAACGGCAAGGATGATTTTACCTATGACGATAAACTGGTGCTGATTGACCAGGAGAAACGGATCAGGGGTTATTATACCGGGGCATCCGTTAACGATGTCGACCGCATGAATGATGAAATAAAAGTATTGATATCCGAAGAATTGCTGAAGGATTCACCTGAGTATTGAAGAGAGCGCCAGGAACCAAAAGTCAAGAATCAAGATAAAAAAAAGCCCTGATTCTCCCTCTTGACTCTTATCTCTTGATTCTTGACTCTCTAAATAAAAACTATGACTGATAAATTTATATTCCGATTTGTTGCCGCTATATCTGTATTTGTATTTGTGGTAGTACTGGTATTAAACCGGCAGCTTATCCCCGCACCAGCAAAGGCGCCGTCGTTTGTTGTTTATTTGCCGAAACTTAACGCAGTGTTAAACGGCACGTGCAGTGTGCTGCTGCTGCTATCCTTATATTTTATTAAGCAAAAGAAAATAACGGTACACAAGCGGATCAATATCCTGGCATTTTGCCTGTCGTCGTTGTTCCTGGTGTCTTATATCCTGTTCCACTACTTCGCGCCCGAAACGAAGTATGGCGACCTTAACGGCGACCATAAATTATCGCCATCGGAAATTGAAGCAGCCGGCAGCATCAGGTATGTTTATTATGTGATCCTTACGTCTCACATCATACTTGCTGCTGTAGTATTGCCGCTTATCCTGCTAAGCTTTTACCGCGGCCTGCAAATGCAGGTGGAAAAACACAAAAAACTGGTGCGCTGGTCATACCCCATCTGGCTGTATGTTACCGTTACCGGGGTGGTGGTTTATTTGATGATATCGCCGTATTATCATTTTTGAAGTAGTTGTAAAGAGTTGTAAAGGATGTAATCGATTGCAGACCTGAAATTGAGTCGTAAAATAAATTTAACCTTTACAACCCTTGCAACTTCTACAACCTTTCCAACTTTACTCCCAACAATTTTCACTAAGTTTGTGGTCATGAAAACAAGCTTAAAAATAACATTAGTCCTACTAATATTTGGCTTGACAATAGTGAGCGTGATACCTGCTTTTGCCCAATGTGCCCAATGCGCGGCGGCAGTAAAAACCAACGCCGCCAATGGGTCGGTAACTGCAAAGGGGTTAAATAATGGGATTTTAGTTTTACTGTGCGCGCCTTACATTGCGGTTGCGATATTGGGTTATGTTTGGTATAAAAAATTCAAACGTAAAGATGTTAACCTGGAAGTGCACAGCGAAAAGCTGCATTTAAACCAAGTGCCGTAAATTATACCGCCCCGGCAATTAAGATACTTTATGGCACAAACACCAAAATCATGGGCGATGCTGCATTGCAAGTGCCCGCGTTGCCGACGGGGCGATATGTTTACAGGCGGGCCCTACAACTTTGGCTCAAACAAAATACTGGACAGGTGCCCGCACTGCGATTTACGCTATGAAATTGAACCGGGTTACTTTTATGCCGCCATGTACGTAAGCTATGCCCTTAATGTTGGTGAAGGACTTTTTTTGGGATTAGCGACGTATTTCCTTACGCACAATTCGACGTCGCCATGGTTGTATATCGGCACAATATTGGGTGGTTGCTTCATCCTGGCACCACTTAATTTCAGGTATTCGCGCGTTTTGCTATTATATTGGTTATCTCCCAAAATAAATTACCAGCCACATTTAGACACAGATGATCCGGCAGTCCTCCTTTGATTTTTTAAAAGAACTGGTTGCAAATAATAACCGCGAATGGTTCATGGCGAACAAAGACCGTTATGAAGCAGCGCGGGAAAATGTAATTGACTTTACCGCCGGCTGGCTAAAGAAAATGCGTGTGATCGACTCCAGCATCGATGAAAGCCTGGATGCGAGGAAATGCGTGATGCGTATTTACCGCGATATCCGCTTCCGCAAAGACAAAACCCCTTATAAAGACAATTTTGGGATCAGCATTCCCACCAGGGGCTTAAAATTGGGACGTGCGGAGTATTACCTGCAGATCAGCCCCGGAAATTCGTTTATCGCCGGCGGATACTGGATGCCGGAAGCCGAACACCTGAAAGCCATCCGGCAGGAGATTGATTATAATGCCAATGACCTGAAAAAAATAATCGATGCCCCCGAGTTTGTCAACCTTTTCGGCGATTTCAGAAAACAAGAGCAATTAAAAAATGTGCCGAGGGAATATGGCCCGGACAATGATAATATCGACCTGCTAAAACTGAAAAGTTTTGTAGCTTTCAGGCAGTTAACAGATGCGGAATTAATGGAAACAGAAGCTGTTGCAGCAATTACGCATATTTGCAGTAAAATTCAACCTCTTAATGTTTTTTTGAATAATGCACTTTCATAATCCAATCAATATTGTAAAATGAGAACAGCATATTTTGTCCTGGCCGCTTGTGTTTGCCTGGCATTACACTCTTGTGTGGTTTTATCCCCCAAAAAATATCACGCTTTACTGGCCGAACGTGATTCGCTGGCCACCCGCACCGGTGCGCTCGAAGATACCGTCGCCAAACTCCGTGCCGATACCATGCGCCTGCACCACGAAATTGCGGATATGACCAATACCTACAATACTTTAAACAGCAATTACAGCGCGCTTAACGATAAGTATGGCGCACTGAATAGCAACCTGACCGCCACTAGTGGTAAGGTAAGCCAGCTTTCGGCTGATTTGAAGAAACGTGAAGCGCGTTTAAAGGAAGTTGAAGATGCCCTTCACCGCCGTGATGAAGCGTCAGCAGCCCTGCGCGATAAATTACAGCAAGCATTGCTTGGCTTTCAAAACAGCGGCTTGACGGTAACCATTAAAGATGGCAAAGTATACGTTTCCCTCGCCGATAAATTGCTTTTCCCATCGGGCAGCATTATTATTAATGAAAATGGCAAACTGGCCTTACAGCAATTGGCCGCCGTGCTCAACAAAGAGCCCGAGATCAACATTGCCGTTGAAGGCCATACCGACGATAAAAAAGTAATTAACCTGGGCCAGATAAAAGATAACTGGGACCTGAGCGTACTGCGCGCCACATCAGTGTGCCGCTACCTTACAGAAACCGAAAATATCGACCCGCACCGCCTGACCGCAACCGGCAAAAGCCAGTACCAGCCGGTGGACCCAACGGATTCAAATGATGCCCGCGCTAAAAACCGCCGGATAGAGATTGTGCTAACACCGAAGCTGGATGAGTTGTATAATTTGATAAAGCAATAATCACAGATTTGATTTGATTTTTATGATTTCACTGATTCCAAAAAATCTGTGAAATCATAAAAATCAGTATTAATCAGTGATTCTATTCCACCGTCTGCATCAGCGTATTGAAGATCACAAAATGGTCTTTAAACTCATTATTATGCAGGGCCTGTAGCCGATGCAGATGTTTGGTATAAAACTGGTTAAAATCGGTTAAGGTTTCTGCGTTGTACTGGATGCAATAAGTAACACCTTCGTTAGGCGAATCTATAACATTTAGTACCTGGTACGATTTAAAATTCCCGGTTGCCATCACCTCGGGGATGTACACCTCCTGCATCCATTTTAGCCATTCCTGGTGTACGGATTCTTCTACAATTACGGTATCGTTGAATATGATCATGGCGGTAAAGTTAGTTGATTAGTTGTAAAGGTTGTAGAAGTTGTAAGGGTTGTAATGGTTAAAACTTCTACAACTTATTACAACTTCTACAACCTTTACAACTAAGAAGAAGTCTCCTTATCACCCCGCAGGGCTCTGAAGCGCTTGCGGGCCTCGTTGATCCACAGGCTGCCGGCATAATCGGTGATGATCTTTTGGTAATAGATTTTTGCCTGTTCTTTGTCCGATAATTGGTTTTCGTAAATATCTCCAAGCATGAAAACGGCATCGTCGGCCCAAAGTCCCGAACTATACTCCTGCGCAATCTTCTTCAAAAAAATAACGGCATCATTATAATTTTTTTGCTGGATAAGTATGCGCGCTTTGGCCATCAGTATGCCATCGGCCATTGAGTTATCGGGATATTTTTTATCGATGCTGTCCAGCGTCAGCAGGGCTTTATCTGGCTGTTCGGCAAAGATCTGCAGATCGGCCCGGGCGTACATTTTCAAAGCAGCGCCTGTACTGTCTGCCACAATATTATCCGATATCAGCAACGATAAATTCAAGGCATCATTAGCAATCAACTCCGAAGTTGCTGCTTTTAGCACGTCCAGTTGGCCTTTAGCCCATGTAAAGTCGCCGGTATAATAGGCAAGTTTTGCGTTGCGGTACTTGGCATCCTGGCCGATGGCAGTATTGGAGTGATCAATTTCCACCTGGCTATACAACAGGGTTGCATCCCATGGTTTGTTATTTAAAAGCAAAATATCGCCCAAATCGAGTTTGCAGGATGCCACCAGTAAGGGTTTAGCATCGGGCAAAGCTACCACCTCTTCCAATAACTTTTCCGCATCGGTTAGTTTATGTAGTTTAAACGCCTCCAAATTGGCTAATTTCTGCATGGCAAAAGCGGTATTGGCGTTTTTGCCGAATTCGGCGAGCAAATCATTGTAATCCTTTTCCAAACCAAGCAGGTCATCTGTAGTATATTTCCCCGAAGTTACTTTCAGGTTTTTGGCGCCGATCAGTTCGATCTTAGCCGTGATATAATACGGTGAGTCCTTGCCTTTACCGATCAGGTATTCATATCCGCGGATCGCTTCGTCATAGGCCTCATCCGAAACCAGCGTCGAACATAATTCAAAAACGCTGTTGCCATCATCATTCTCACGCCTGCTCAGGGCAAGCGCCTGGTTCAAGGCCTGGTCGAACTCTTTTTGTTGCAGGAATTGCCAGGTGAGCATTTCGGGGTAGATATTTTGCTGCGGGTCTTTCTGTATCCTTTTCAACAAAGCCACCCTCAGCATGTCGTAATCGGCTGGCCCGTCGTACAGGCCCGACAATGCGTTCTCGGCCTGGCTCAAAAAGGCTGGGTTGACCGGCAAAAAGTTGAGGTACTCTTCGGTTAATGCAGGCTTGTCCCTTTTATAGCGGTAAAGGTTGATCAATTCGTACGAAAAGAGGGTCTCATTATGCAGTAATTTACGCCCCTGTTCAAATATTTTTATTGCGTAATCAATATTTGCATTCTGGTAAAACTGGGCGGCCAGCATCGCAATTTGGGTTTGGTCGGCGGGCAGGTTCTTGATCATTTCATCGTACAACTCGTTCGCTTTATCAACAGCGCCCTGCTGGGTATAAGCTGTTCCAAGCGTGATCACATATTGCTGATCGCCGGGATGTTTACGGATCATTTTCTTCGTCAGGGTCTCGGCATCATCAAATTTCTTCAGCTCCAGCAGCAGGTTTACATATGCACCGAAGTACTGCTCGTTATCCTGTTTGTACAACTTTTGATATATGTCCAGGGCCTTTTGTTCTTCCCCGTTGGCGGCAAATTGCTTGGCCAGCAGCAGCTCATTGTCCTGCGCAAATACGCCCAAAACCAAACCGAACGTTAAACCAAAACAAAGCAATAATCCTTTCATCCGTTCAAAAATAGCAATTTAATAGCAGGCATTTTCGGTGCACGTTATACTTTTAAAAAGAGATAACGCTTTTTTGAACGAAAATATTTAAAATTGAATACCATTAAAAACTGTTATCTTAATTTTTATACTCCCAATCAGGCTAATGCGTTAATAAAGTATTACCTTAATAACGCCGTTAACGGGTAAAATTATGGTGACAGTTAAAAATGATTAAGTTTATTATCTAATTTAACCTGATTAAACGACTAATTGTAAACCAATGCTCAGGCATTTCCGGACGCTTATTTTTGTTGCCCTGGCCGTAATGCTGTTTGCCTGCAATTCGCATAAAACCAGGCAAATACCTCTTTCTGACTTTTTTAAGATCGCCGACAAGAGTACTTTCAGGATATCGCCCGACGGAAAGTATATTTCCTATTTAAAGGCGTATAACAAAAAAGAAAACCTTTTCATCAAGTCGTTGGTTGACGGGAAGGAACAGGCTGCTACATCGTTTACGGATTACCCTGTGCGCGGCGATTATTTTTGGACCTATAACAACCAGATCGTTTTTTTCCAGGACCTGGTCGGCGACGATGTGTTAAAGCTTTATACGCTGGACATACCCAGCATGTCGGTAAAAAATATCCTCTCTCAGCATAAAGTCCGCATAGCATTGCTCAACCGTAATAAACAAGCCCCTGATGTGATTACCATACGGATGAACAAGCGCGATCCTGCAAATTTCGATATCTACAAACTCAATATCAGGACCGGCACGCTAACACCCTACCTCGTGAACCCCGGAAATTTCACCGAATGGTATCCGGACGCGGATGGTAAGATCAGGTTGGTTACTTCTTCTGACGGAGTAGATAAAACCATTTTATACCGTCCTACCGAGAATGCTGCGTTCAGGCCGATCATCGAAAATAATTTTAAAACATCAGTAAAACCAATTGCTTTTACCGGCGAAAAAAACTATTTCTATGCTTTATCTAATGTCGATCGCGATAAAACCGCTCTTGTTGAGATCAATGCGGAGGATGGCAAAGAGATCAAAGTAGTATACGCCTGCGGCAACGCCGATATACAGGACGTTGATTATATGCGGAATAAAAACAGGCTGGAGCTGGTACGATGGGAGGCTGCAAAACCGCAAAAACACTTTTTAAACCAGGAGATTAAAAATATTTACGATAAAGTTTCAGCCCAATTTAAGGGAAACGTCATAAATATTGTTGACAGGGACAGCGCCGAAAACAAGTTTATCATCAATACTTATACCGATAAAAACCCAGGGGTATATTATCTGTACGAAAATAACACCGGCAAATTAAGTAGGTTGGGCGAGGTGAATTCAAGCATCAAACCGGAACAACTGTGCGCAATGCAGCCGGTAAGTTATCGGGCCAGCGATGGAATGATCATAAATGGCTATCTTACTATTCCCCAGGGATCAAAAAAAACCGATTTACCTGTTGTAATTATGCCGCACGACGGACCTTTCAATCAGAGTTTTTGGTGGACATATAACCCCGAAGTACAATTTTTAGCTAACCGCGGATATGCCGTTTTTCAAATCAATTTTAGGGGCTCAACGGGTTATGGGAAGGCCTTTCATAGCGCGGGCTTTAAAGAGGTTGGCGGTAAAATTCAGCAGGATATAACTGATGGCGCAAACTGGCTCATCAAAAATAAAACTGCCGACCCCAAAAGGATCGCCATTTTCGGCGCGGGCTTCGGGGGTTTTTCCGGCTTATATGGTGTGTCAGCCCATCCACAATTATACAATTGCGCTGTGGTACAACACTCGTTAATCAACTTTTTTACTTATATAAAAGATGCTCCTCCATTTTATAAGGCACAGGTAAAAATGATGTATGAAATGGTTGGAAATCCTGAGGCGGACGCCAGCCAGTTACGGGCCATTTCGCCGGTTTTCCACACGGATAAAATACGGGCGCCCCTGCTGATCTTCCAGGGCGCTAAAGACGATCGTGCGAATATAAGCGAGTTGAACCAGTTTGTTAGGGAATTGCAAAAACAAAATGGCAACGAAAATGTCAAGTACTTTTTGAAGCCAAATGAACGTACGGTTTTCAGGAGCCAGGACGACAGAATGGAGATGTACACGCAGATAGAAAAATTCCTTGACAAGAATATGCGGGTTAATGATTGAAACCCTTTGATGAAAAAACCAAACGACATCTACCGGAAGAATTTTTCACTGATCATCGCTTTTTTAATATTGATATCGGTAGTTTTTGTGGTCGCCCTTTTTGTCTCTTATGAACTCAACGCCCGGTATGTTGAAAATGAGTTCGATTCGAGAAAAGTGGATGTTTGGGAACAAACTATCAAACCTTATAATGATCTTGTTCAAAATGATATCCCAGAGATCACTTCATACCAGGGCTTGTTAGATTCGGCATCGGCTGCGAAATACGCGGATTCCGTTTTTATAAAATACCCGTTTGTTCAGAAGATCGTTTTCTATGATGCAACCATCAGCAGCCACCCAAATAGCACCGTGTTTATCAATAATTTGGGTTTAACTATAAATGCGATGTACCAATTTTTACCTGCAAACGGCCAGGTAAATGGTTTGCGCATATGGAACACTAATCATGAAGATGATTTTAAACAAATGGCTGTAAAGCTGAGCGATTATATTGCGTTTACCGACACCTCAAAAACAACAAGCCCGGATGAAATATCCAATACTTTTTATGACATCAGTTCAAAAAAGATCAGTTATTCGAATATTTTCCGGCGCGAGGACCTTAAAAACTACCACGATTTAAGCCTGCACAGTAATCCTTCTACTTACTATAAACAAAATATCCTGACGTTCTTTTTAGATCCGCACCTGCTCAAAGTCAAGAATTCACATAAGGAACTTTACCAGAACGTTAGCGTGCAGCCATTTGTTTATGACCCGGTGGACGCGGGAAATGATAACGTTGTTACCGAAGCCGGCTTAACCGGCGCCTTCGCTGATTTTAAATTATACTTCAGTTCGCCCAGGAATTTTCTTCAAACCGAGACCAACCGTCGCTTTATGCCGATTGCCGCCCTCGTGCTAATCACTTACTTTTTTTTGATGCTTATCGGCTGGCTCATCTACCGAAACCTGGATATCAACATCAGGCTGTTTAAATTGCAGTATGACTTTATTAATAATTTCACCCATGAGTTTAAAACACCGGTAAGTGTTATAAAGATCGCCGGTTCAAACCTGAGCGCTGAGGGTGGCTTAAGCGAAAGACAACGCAAACAATACGGCCGGATACTAAACGAAGAAGCCGACAAGCTTAATGACCTGATGAACAAGCTTTTATCATTCACACAGCTTGAAAACAAATCGATAGATATCAAAAAGGAAGAAATTGACGTTAATTCGTTTGTAAACAAGTATAAAGAGACGTTTAAATTAAAATACCCGGATTTTAAAATAGGCTGCCGTGTCCACAAAATAACCTCATTTTACTCTGACCCCGTACTTTTAGGGAGCGTATTTCAAAACCTGATAGAGAACGCCTATAAATACTCGCATCCGGAAAAAAAAGAACTGCAAATAACTGTTTACCCGGAAAAGCGCGATATCGTTTTTTCCTTTGCTGATAAAGGCATAGGGATTCCAAAGGCTGAATTAAGTAATATATTTAAAAAATTTTACCGCCTGGAAAACAAGTATAACCAAAATGGCAGCGTAGGGCTCGGCTTGGCGTTTTGCAAAGAACTTGTTAATTTTATGGATGGTGATATTCTGGTTAATAGTAAAGTAAATGAAGGTTCGGAGTTTAAAGTGATCCTGCCTTATGAAAATTAAATTATGAGCAAAGAAATCAAAATCGCGCTGGTTGAAGATGATGAAAACCTGCGTTTCCTGGTTGCCGAACGGTTACAATCAGAGGGGTATAAAGTACTCGAAGCAAGTAACGGCCACGATGCTGAAAAAATAATTTTGGACGAACAGCCGGGCGTTGTTTTATTGGATTGGATGCTGCCGGGGCAGCAGGGGTCGGAAGTTTGTAAAAATATCCGCAATAAAGGCTTCGATGGGCAGGTGATCATGATGACGGCCAAGGGGCAGGATATTGATAAGATCGAGGCTTATCATTTTGGAGTATCAGATTATATCATCAAACCATTTAACATGGATGTTTTGGTGGCGATGATCGACAGCAAGATCAAGTTTTCGCTCAACACCGATAAATCCGAATCGTACAAGTTTGCGAATATGGAGCACCTGCCCAATACGCACCTGCTGATTCGCGACGGCAAGAAAATTGAACTGACGATACTGGAAAACCGCATTTTGCTTTATTTCCTGAAAAACAAAAATAAAGTGATTAACCGCGAAGAGCTAATGATGGAAGTTTGGGGCTATAATGCCGATGTAAATACCCGCACACTCGACATGCATATCGTAAGGCTGCGCAAAAAGATAGAAACAAACGCGGATTCGCCGCAGTTTTTGCAGACGGTAAGAGGGATAGGGTATAAGTTTGTGTATGCGGGATAGACGCTTTTGTAAAAACGCAAGGTAGAGACGCGATGCATCGCGTCTCTACGCCCTCCGATAGACCGTTGAACTAACGAAATTCCCATAAAAAGTCTTTTGGCGAATGTTTTTATATCCAAACAATTCAAACTGTTTTTCAATATCCGGCAATTTAGACGCTTCGATGTTGCACACGATCCGGAAAAACCAAAACATCGTTTTTAGCAAAACGCTCTGCCACAATTTGCCCGTCAGTTGAAAATCGCTGTTAAGCCATAGCCCTTCCGGTTTAAGGCCGGCCTGAAGATGTGCAAATATCCGCTCGACGCTGCCCTGCATAAAGTTATCGAACAAAAAAGGCGTCATCACCACATCGAAATCTCCTGACAGAGGAACATCTTCGACAGCCGCGTTAATAAAGGTTACTGCATTGGCGCCAGTATGCCTCTTTTTAGACAGCGCCATCATTTTTGGGGCGATTTCAACATATCTTACTATTAAACCATCGGAATGCAATTTGGTTATCTCCTCCAATACCCACCCGGTCCCTCCGCCAACAATTAAAATTTTTGATCCGGCGGGAATAAATTTCAACAAAAAAAGCTGCGCATTTATCAGGGCCCTGCCGTATACCATCCGGCCAAGCGCATCGTAAAACCAGGCGGAATTATTGAAATTAGCAGGCATTTGTTGAGTTGATTGAGTTAAATTGGTTGATTATGTTGACTTGGATATGCTACAACTTAATCAACCACTCACTTAATCAACCTAATCAACTATTTTACTATCTTCACTTGTCTAATCAACAAATCATGAAAACAGTTTTTACAAAGATGGCATTTATCGCCTTTTTACTGATCATTACTGCAAGCTTATTCGCTCAAAAAGTAAAACCCGACGATAAGTATAACCGCCAGGAGGTGATGGTCCCGGTGCGGGATGGTATAAAACTCCATACAGTGATCTTCACACCGAAAAGTACAACTGAAAAGCTGCCATTTTTAATATTGAGGACACCATACGGGGTAAATGATTACCCAAGCCCTGAACGGATTGGCTATGTAAAAGACATGGCCGATGAAGGGTATATCTTCGTTTTCCAGGATATCCGGGGCAGGTATTTGTCTGAAGGTAAATTTGAAATGCAGCGTTTTAACCGCGATAAAAGCAAACCCGGGACGATTGATGAAGCAAGCGATACCTACGATACCATCGATTGGCTGCTGAAAAACATTCCTGAAAACAATGGCAAAGCGGGAATTTACGGCATATCATACGATGGCTGGACGTCGATCATCGCCGCGACTGACCCGCACCCGGCGCTGAAAGCAGTATCGGAACAGGCGACACCGGCTGATATGTTTTTGAACGACGATTTTCATCATAATGGCGCCTTCCGGCTAAGTTATGGTTTTGAATATGCAGTTTTAACGGAAGCTGCCAAGACCGATTCGTTATACAACTTTCGCCAGTACGATACTTACGATTGGTACCTGAAGCTGGGGCCGCTATCCAACATCAACAAAAAATATGCGCATAATACCCTGCCGACCTGGAATAACTTTATAGCGCATCCCAACTACGACAGCTTTTGGCAGAAACAAGCTTTAGCTTACCGGCTGGACAGCCCCAGGACAGCCATCCAGCATGTTTCCGGGTGGTGGGACCAGGAAGACATGGTTGGCCCGCAAAGCGCCTATAAAACATTGGAGAAAAATGACCGGCACAACCAAAACTTTATTGTGCTTGGCCCATGGAACCACGGCGGCTGGGCAGGCGGTGAAGGCAAAAATCTTGGTAATATCAAATTCGATGACCAGGCGACCGGAACGTATTTCAGGAAAGAAATTCAGGCCAAATGGTTTGCATTGTACCTGAAAGGCAAAGGCGATGGCAAGTTTGCCGAAGCAATTTCGTTTCAAACCGGGTCGAACAAATGGATGAATTATTCGGCGTGGCCGCCAAAGGACGCCGTTAACCGGAATATTTATATGCACTCAAACGGCAAATTATCGTTTGAGAAACCAACGGCCGGAGAAGCGCAGGCTTTTGACAGCTATGTTTCTGATCCTTCAAAACCTGTCCCCTACCGCACCCGCCCTGTGGAGGAAACCTATGGGCCAAATTCGCGCTGGTACACCTGGCTTACGGAAGATCAGCGTTTTGTTGATAACCGGCCAGATGTGCTTAGCTGGAAAACGGATACCCTCACCGAAGACGTAACGGTAACCGGCGATGTATTGGCCAAATTATATTCCTCGACGAGTGGCAGTGATGCCGACTGGATAGTAAAACTGATAGATGTATACCCCCAGGACGACAAAAAAGAGCTAAAAATGTCGGGATACGAATTGATGATCGTTGATGATGTTTTCCGTGGCCGCTTCAGGAAAAGTCTTTCAAAGCCCGAACCAATTACGCCAGGCAAAGTAGAAGAGTATGCCATCGACCTGCACGCAGCCGACCACGTATTTAAAAAGGGGCACCGGATAATGGTACAGGTTCAAAGCACCTGGTTCCCCATCATTGACCGGAACCCGCAGAAGTATATACCCAATATTTTCGAGGCAAAGGAAAGCGATTACCAGCCGGCCACGCAGAAAGTTTATCATTCGCCCATTTTTGCCAGCAGCATTATTATGCCGGTAGTGCAGTAAATAGTGTCGGTTTTTTTAAGGATTATCCGATCATACCTGCTACAAACAAAGCAATGAATCCGAAAATATGGATAAAAAAAGGCAAAAAATAGTTTTTGTCTTTCTTAAAAATTCTTCGCGCGGCATATACGAAAAACATCAACCAAAGTATCCAAAGCGACAAAAGAAAAACTATGTCTAACCCAGGGCCAGCCAAGTTTGTAGGAGACACTTTACGGAGAATGAAAAATAGCGATATCCCAACGGCGTAATATGTTAGCAACCATAATGGATTTGACGTTCGCCAAAATTGCCCTCTTGTTTCCATATCTAAACAATACTTCGATCATTTGGATAAGGCCTATTACTTATCGCTCAGCATAACCGGCGTACCTTTGCCGCCACCCATAATGATGATTTTTGTATTTGGGGACAGTGCGATCTCTTTTTGTGCCAGGATAGATTGATATTCCAGCTGTTGTGCAGTTAACCCAAGGGATATAATGCGCTGGTAATCGGCAATACCCTGTGCCTCTACACGTTTACGATCGGCTTCCTGCCGTTCTTTTTGCAAAACAAACTGCATCTTTTGGGCATCCTGCTCGGCTTGTATCTTCGATTCTATGCTCTGGCGCACGCTCTCAGGCAGGCTGATGTTGCGGATGAGGATTTGCTCCACTACAAGACCACTTGAATTGAAGTTATCGCTGATAATATGGTTTATCCG
>Ga0302191_10001378_pt1 | contig 15506 bp, 20 predicted proteins | sample II_Bog_E3_1_FD_198775 | JGI IMG/M metagenome (GOLD analysis project Ga0302191, IMG submission 198775) | Peat permafrost microbial communities from Stordalen Mire near Abisko, Sweden - II_Bog_E3_1 | ecosystem: Environmental > Terrestrial > Soil > Wetlands > Peat | place: Sweden: Abisko...
AGTGCTACCAAAAGTGCTACCGCTTGATGAAATTCATGATGTGTGACTATGTTGATAATGAAGTACTTACAGAAGCAAAAGAGTCAAATATGGGATCGAGGGTTCGAATCCCTTCGCCCGCTCCACTGTAAAACAGGTGGACCCATTGACTTTTGTGACAGATTGGTGACAGTTAAGTCATGAAAGCTGTTCCCACAGTCGGCAATCCCCCGGCTAAAAGAGAAAAGTTCCCCATCATCGTGGAACGAGGACCTGCCGGGCTTAAGGCAACGGTCAAAATTTACCGAGACCCGGTGAAGATCAAGGGAGTGAACTATGACTCTTACCTAGTCGCCTACTACGATCTGGGGAAGCGCTGCCGGGAGCGATTCAGCGACCTCAAAAAGGCGCTAGGTTTTGCTGAGGAAAAGGCCACCCAATTGACTGCCGGTGAGATCGCCGCCGTATCACTCACGAGCCGCGATCAGCACATCTACGGAGCCTCCCTAGAAAAACTCCGGCCCTTCGGAGTTTCGCTTGAAGATGCGGTCATGGAATATACCCAAGCCCGCAAGATCTTGGAAAAAAATTCCCTGCATGAGGCGGCGAGTTTCTTTCACCGCCATGGGCGAAAATGGGAACAAATGAGGCTGTGCCTCATTCTTAAAAGTATCCCCTGCCGAAAGCATGGGTGCACTAAACTTTTGGGAAAGCCATTCTCCAGAGCCAGGCAAAGCCACTGACTAGCAGTATCGTCATGTAGATAGCAGCGCCGATCAACCCGGCAAGGATACCAACGAAGAATTGGATCAAACCGACACAGAGATCGGCGCTTGCCTTTAGAACCCAGATACAAATCAAAATGGCGATTAGCAAGCTCATTGATCCTCAACCCCCAAGTAAGCCGCGACTCGATCGAGAATCCGATTCCCCTTTCGTTTTGAAAGAGCTGCCTTTTTGGAAAGGAGTGTAAAAACCGGAAGGCAGTGCTCAAAAAGACGAACCACCTGACTATTCTCAAAGGAGATCTGCACCTCAGTGCTATTTTTTAGCACATCAAGACAGGGGAGAACCGAAAGGACAATTGCCCAGAGAGAAAGTGAAGTTGTTGCCGCACCGAAGGTCCAAGCTGGCCAGAGGATGGTGGCCCTCGAGAAGAAATGCCTCACTGCTGGAATCTCGTACAGTTCTTCAGGGTCATCATCGTAGCCAGCGACGACGAAATGCCACTTTGAGCAGAGAGAGCGTAGGTTTCTCTTTGAATTCTCAGGCGAGAAATCTTGGAGGAGGCGAGTGAGATCGAGGGATTCAATCTCCTCACGTGTGAACACGTAAATCTTTGGTATTGAGGTAGGACTTTCCTCTAGTAATCGGAGTGTTGTGGAAAATTTTCCGCAGCCGGCAGGAATCCTTGTATTGATCTTCATGCGATTGGAAATTCCGCCTTTTCCAGAGACTTTGCGATCGCCGCACCCACACCTTTGATTCGCTGGTTCACGGCTGGTCGTGAAATTCCAAGCTCTTTGGCAATGTCCGCCTGAGTCATGGAATGATCCACCATCCTTCTCACCATTCCTGCATGGCTCGGGGCAATTGCTCTGGTACTTTCTGCATCTTCAAGCAGCAGCAGCAACAAGGAGCGTTGAGCCTCAAAGGGCAATTCCCAGGTATTTTTATGGAGTGCCGGATGGATGCATTGCGCGGAATGTTTCTTATCATTGAATTGCGTGAAGCGTTTCAAATCCCGCACCATCAAAGTTCGGACTTTGTACATCGAGACTCTCAAAGCAGCGTTAATCGATCGCTGAATCTGATTCGCCACCTCTGCCAAATCATCTAGCTCAGTAGCCCTTTGAAGCTGTTTATTCCCCTTCAAAAACCATCCCAAGAGCATCAATGCTGCCCTCTGTCTGATCTCGGATTCTTGCCCTTGAAGTATCTCCCATAGGCATCGCTCTGGAAGCATCTGCTTCAATCGCTGATCCAAGAGTGAAGCGAATTTCTCGCCCCAATCGGGATTTCCAATTTGGAAAGTCCAGATCATCGCGAGGGCTGATTGTGTGTGATCCGCATGAAAGCATGCGGCTGTCTTGTTGTTGGTAGTGCTCATGGCAAAAACCCACCTTCAACTTCAGGACGCCCGCGAAAGCGACAGGTGTCAGAACAAACGAAAAAATAAAATGAGATAAAATATCTCCTTAACAACTGCCCTCGGGGAGGGTGTTACCGATGAACACCCATGACCTTCCCATCCAAAATCTTCCACCGCCTTCAACGCGTCACCCTCGAGAAACTTGCCGCCGCCCCGAACCCGGTTACTTCACCCGGCACTTGGGATGAGTGGGAGATGGGGTCATCTGAAAACCATGGCTCGCTTCCTATCGACTACACTTTGGAGGGGTTTTTACTCACCCCGGTCAAGATCGGAGAAGCGATTAGAATGTTGCGCACCCATCGCAATGGAGTCGAACGAATCGGCTACTTTCGCAGCACTCCAGTCGTGCAATTTAGAGGCGAACATCTCGTGGAGACATTCAATTCAATCTACAGAATTACTGAGACTTTAGTGTCTTATAAGGAGATACAATGACAGATACAATTTGGCTCTCTGATCTCCACTTGGACGCAGTGAAAGAAGAGTATCGTTTGAGGTTTTACCATCGACTGCGCAAGACACCAGGCGAGCGTGTCGTGATTTCTGGGGATATTTCTGATGGACGAAATCTCTCACTACATCTGAGCGAACTGGCCGAGTCTGTTGCTCCACGACCTGTTTATTTCGTGCTCGGTAACCATGACTTCTATGGATCCTCCTTCCAAGAGGTTCATCGTTTGTTGGAAGTGCGTTGTAAAAAGCACAGCAATCTCCACCACTTGGGTCACGGTGAAATTGTATCCCTTGGTGCTAATGAAGCACTTGTTGGCCATGGTGGCTGGTCGGATGGCCGCGCCGGTCATGGAGTAAAATCCAAAGTCCGTAATCCCGATTTCTGGAGCATCAAGGATTTCCAAGGGATGAGCAGAGCAGCTTGTTATCAGAAGATAAGGCGGCTGGGTCAGGAGTCAGGAATGTATTTGAGGCAGATCCTACCCTATACCTTGACCTGTTACCGGCAGGTTTGGGTAGCCACACATTTTCCAACCTTTACACAAGCCGCTTGGTGGAACGGTAAATTGTGCAATTACGATTTCCAACCTCACTACACCAATTTGAGCATGGGGTACGCCCTCTGGGCAATGAGCTCGGCATTTCCGAAATCCAAAATGACGGTACTTGCGGGTCACACACACTCAGCAGTCTGTATTTCTATTAAAGAGAACCTCGCTATTCATACAGCAGGCGCGAGCCCCGGCTACCCCAGCTATCAAGTGCCTTCTGTGGATCTGGCAGCAAGCACAGGCGCTTCCAAAACATAGGAGCAGAGCCATCCTGCCAATCATCAGCAATCAGGTTCCCCCCCTAGCCGTGGGTGGGGGTCCGGGGGAGGCGATGGCAATGAATAGCCTCCCTCGCCCTGAACATTCAGCGCTACGTTTGTCATGAGCTTTCTCTCTTCAATAACAACATCCAGAAGCAATTCCTCAAGGAATCGACATCCATGCTGACAACGAAAGGCCGAGGGAATCATCTCTTTTCCCATCCGCACGAATGTCGTACGGAGATACTCCGGAATCGAAGGAGCAACAGTCATGAGCATTTGCTCATAATCAGACTTTTGCAGCGGTGGAAGGATAACGAGATCAGATCTAAATCGATTCATTAACTCTCTGGGAAGTGTTGCACTGAGCACATTCAAATCGGGGAGTTGATCGGTATCAGTTTCGGACTTGAAGCCGGGTTTGACTCTTCCTCTCTCCTCCCAGATCCATTGGAATGCTCCGCCTCCCAAAATGAGAGTTCTATTAGTCAGGACCTTCTGCGCTTCTTCGATTTGAAAGTCACTGACGGGATCTCCCTCATCGTTGGTCAGGCCAGTCGGGATCTGAAGATCAAAACATTTTAAGGATTCGGTCAGCACATATTTGTCCCAATTTGCTGATCCCAATTTGCAAATTTCATCCACAAAAATAATGACTCCCGACTTCTGACGATGCTCGTACAAAAATTCCTGGATTTGTCTCCATGTGACGACGCTTCCGCGATTGCTGCATGCCAGAGGTATCCACTCACAAATCGAGAGGCTGAGGGTTGGTAGGTCGAGATCGATCCCTATACTCCGAGCGAGGTGGCTCTTCCCAGATCCTGATGGTCCAATGATCAACGTACTGCATCGTGGCTTAATTGGGAGGGAACCCCGCTGCAGCCCAAAGCATGCACGCGCGATGGCACTCAGCTTTTCGTAGGCAGCGTGCTGAAATGGGAAAATCAACCGGGTAGGATTGGGGGCAATTGAAGGATCGTTACTCATTTTTTTTGTTGTTTTAGAAAATGGGAGGGAGCCATCGGCTCCCCCCCAGGATTCCCTAGCCCTTGAGGCTGGCCTTGATCACCTCGACCGTGGAGGGTGCAATCAAGCGTGAGAGAGCCTGCCACTCTTCCTCCTCACTCAATTGCCGGATGGTGTTTTCAAGCGGGCAGAGTGCTTCAATTTCATCAATCTCCATGGAGGCCATCAAATCATGGATTGGTGCAGGATGCTGACCCACCGATACATGATAGATCGATTGCGTGGCTCCCTTGGGCCTCGTTTTGGAAACACAGACGAGGCGACCGGCCAGGGGATCGAGGACCTCGTGAAGTAGGTTCCCCTCTTCATCCCTCCGTTGTAAGGCAGACCAAAGTCTATGAGCGATTCCTGGGTCCCCTCCTCTACTGCCATTGTATCCGCTGGCTAAGATCAGGCGGGCGACCTGTTTTCCATGTTCCTTGGTGATACACCAACAGAGCCCCAGCGGGTCAGAGAGCAAACGAATTCCTTTGCGATTTTCTCTTCCGTAGAGCGAACGAGGATGGTGTTTTTTCGCCCAGGCGAAAGCCTGGTCGTAAACAGACTTCGCACTGGGAGAGAGGGTACGCGGATGCGCAAAGCGCCCTCCTTCAAAATTGAGCGCATGGACACCCATCATCCAGTCGTAGGTGCTTGGCTGCATCGCCGGAAGCAAGCGGCACCACGTTTCTCCAAAAGGGAAACGGAGTTTGCGTGCCTGAAACTCGGGTTTCAGAATCAGATCTTCAAAACGTCTGATTTTGGTTTTTTCCCAAGGCGATCCCGCTTCGGTGCTGACTGGGGTATTATGGAACTGTGGGTTGGTATGACTATTCATGGTGCTTTTTTTGGTTAACGACAGAGCGAACGATGCGGTGTCTTGGGTTTCAAAGCGGCTCGTGCCGCCTCGGTGTCATCCCGGCTCTCAACAATCAGAACGAAGTTCCAAGTAACGATTTCCAAAATGACAATCAGTCAAAGATTCCATCGCAACGGCGAGCCCCTCAAACGAGGGGGCTCAGCCTGCGGGTTCAGAGTAAAACGAAATAAAAACGTACTCTTTGGTCTCTAGCCATATGTCTATGATCGTTTACCTATACACAATGATAACGATCGTTGACTTTTTTGATTTGTCTTCGTTCGTTGACATGCTAGGGTTACCGCTCAATGAACATTCAGGCAGTAAATGACTTGGGAGCGCTCATCCGAGATCGGCGCAACAAACTGGGCATGACCCAACAGGAGCTTGCTGACAAAGCCGGCGTCAGCCGGATCTGGCTCCTGGCCCTTGAAAAAGGAAAACCCTCTGCCCAGATTGATCTCGTGCTGCGAACTCTCCGGGAGCTGGGATTGTCACTTAGGGTTGATTCAGACAGCCCAGCTTCATCCTCAAAGGGGATCGACCTGGGTGCGATCCTGAAGGCCACTACTAAGAAGAAGCCATGAGCGAGGAATTGCATGTCATCTCGGGAGAGAGGGTCATGGGGCAGGTGATCCGTGATCCCCGCCGAAATAGATTACTTTTTCGATATGATCAGGCCTGGCAGTCGGACCCGGCCTCTTTTCCCCTGTCGCTCTCGATGCCACTGACTGCCAGCGAACATCGTCACGATCTGATCGAGCCGTTTCTCTGGGGACTGCTTCCCGACAACGACGGTGTCTTGCGGCGCTGGGGAACAAGGTTTCAGGTCTCGCCAAAGAACGCTTTTGCCCTCCTTTCCCATGTCGGAGAGGACTGCGCAGGAGGCATTCAATTTATTCGAGCTGAAAAGCTCGATAGCTGGAAGGCTGCTCCACCTAAAGGCAAGGTTGATTGGTTGGGCCGCACCGAATTAAACGAGCGCATGGAGCTGCTGCTGCGCGATCATGCCGCCACCCGATCCGGCTCTGACTTAGGCCAGTTTAGTCTGGCCGGAGCTCAGCCCAAAATTGCTCTTTTCTATGACGAAGGGAAAAAAAGGTGGGGCATTCCCTCAGGATCCACCCCCACCACGCACATCTTAAAGCCGGCAACCGGTGCCTTCGACGGCCTCGCTGAGAATGAACATTTCTGCCTGCGCCTAGCAAAGGAATGTGGCTTTGCCACAGCCTCCTCCAGGGTCGAATACTTTGGCGAGTGCCCGGTGATTGTGGTGGAGCGTTATGACCGCTTGCGACAGAGCAAAGGAGTCCTCCGCATCCATCAGGAGGATTTCTGTCAGGCACTGGGTCGCTCTCCCCAGCAAAAATATCAGAATGAGGGAGGCCCTTCAGCCAATGAGATCCTCTCCTTGATCCGTCGGTATTCCTCCAACCACGCCGAGGATGAGGAGCGCTTCATCGACGCCTTGATCCTGGGGTGGTTGATCGGAGCAACCGATGCGCATGCCAAGAACTTTTCCCTCCTGATTGCCCCCGGGGGGCAGGTTCGTCTGGCACCTCTCTACGATATTTCAAGCGCCCTCCCCTACCCCAAGCAGGTGGATCTGCGCCGGGCAAACCTTGCCATGAAAATCGGTGGATCCTACAGGCTAAGGGAAATTGGAAGCCGCAGCTGGGAGAAGTTTGCCGCAGAAAACAAGCTCGACCGAAAAACCCTTCAGGCGCGCATCACGCACCTCATGGAGGAGCTACCGCAAAAATGCCAGTTAGCTGCAGATCTCATCCGCAAGGACGGGATTGATCACCCTGTTGTTGAGCTGTTGGTTGAAACCATTTCCGAGCGGGTGACCCGGTGTAGAAAAGAGTTCGGCGGGTAGAGCGCGGGAATCACCGTTTGGGGGAAAGGGTGCGTCAGCCTCCGGTCAAGAAGAGCGCGTCAGGAACGAAGCTGACTAAACATCCATCGAAGTCCCGTTTTTCTTAAGCCATTCCTTTCGCTCTCGATAAGCAGGCATGAGTTTATCAACTTCATTCCAGAAAGCATCCGTGTGGTCTAGATGGTGGAAATGGCATAACTCATGGATAACGATGTAGTCAATGATGGTGGGCGGAGCCATCATGCATTTCCAGTGAAAAGCCAGATTGCCGTTTGGTGAGCAGGATGCCCAGCGGTGGCTGAGGTCCCGAACGCTGATTTTACCAGGTGATATTCCTGCCTTGGGCGCGTAATAATCGATCCGACTGGTAATTCGCTCCAACCCGCGAGCAATGTAGTAATCCCGAAACGCTGTCTGGGCTGCTTGAATGGAACCTTGATCTGCCAAATCGCGGCGCATGTGGAAACGTCCACCTTTGAGAAGCAAGGCTTCCTCCTGATAGGCAGTGAGAAGCAAACGGTACCCCATACTGGATTATCAATTTCGAGGGCTGTATGCTCGCGGTTGTTGAGGGGAACTTTCGATGAGTCCGTCATGCTCCCGAGTGAGGGCGCTGGCTTGGAGCCACATTTGGCATTCGGCGCTTAATGCTTCAGATATAGAAAAATTTTTTAGATCGGTTTGGTCAAATTGAGATTCCTTCGCAATTTCTGTCATCTCTTATCAAGGCACTGAATTAATGGCAGATAAGTGACCATTGCATCCTCAATAAGGTCGCCTGGATACGTCCATCAATATTGCCGCATGCGATTAGTTCTCAGCTATGGAACTCAATACCCTCAAAGACCTCTATATCCACAAACTCAAAGCCGCTACCGACGAAAAGCTCACCATCGCGGCCAAAAAGATCAACATGGCAGCCAACAAATAACTATGACAAAACGAGAACAACTAATTGCTTGGCTGGGTGACGCCCACGCCATGGAAGTCGGCATTGTATCAACCCTCGAAAAGCACGCGGCTGACGCCAAGGGACAACCCAAGGTCCGCGGGGCGATTACGAAGCACCTCAGCGAAACCAAAAAACACGCCACCGCCATGAAACAGGCGCTTGCTTCTCTCGGTGGAAGTCATCCTGTTATCCGGGAAGGCATCAGTAAAGTTGTAAATCTGGTCGCCGGTCTCGGTACTTCGGCCGTCAAGGATACGCCAGTGAAGAATGCCATTGCGGATTTCGCCACCGAGCATTTCGAGATTGCCTGTTATACATCGCTATTTCTTACGGCCACCGAACTCGGAGAAAAGAAGATCGCCGATACCTGCAAAGCCATCCTGAAGGAAGAGAAAGCTATGGCGAAAACGCTTGAGGCTCTCTTTCCACAGGTGAACACAACTTATCTCGCTAGCTTGGACGATGAAGAGGCCCCGTCAGCGACGGCAACTCCGGCCAAAAGGCCAGCGAAAAGGACCACCCGGAAAAGTTAACCTCCCATAATTCAAAAACAGAATCGCCGCCTGCTGGCATGTCATTCTCTGACAGCCTGTCGGCGGCGATTCCATTTTCATGGAAGACGGAGTAAGACCGGTCATAGGCTATCTGGAGGTGAATGATTCTAGCTCGACACGCTTATGGTCGGAACGTATCCGTCTGGTCACTTTTACCAAGGGTGGAGAGACACTGAGGCTTTTGCAGTGCAATCACCTTGCTAGCTGTCACACTATCTCTGATAGACTTGTCACACCGCTAGAGTTTTCATGTGTTGATTATCAACACGTTATGCGTGAAGAGATGTATTCCCCTCCCTTCCGCATCTCCCCGGAACGAAAGATCTGGGAGAGCACGGAAGTGCCCTCACCTTATTTCCTGTTAGGACCCGTGACCCCTTGGGTCACTCACGGGATATCACTATCCCCGGGAAAGCATCACATTCCGCGCCACGACCATGGTCGCTGCCATGGTGGTCGTCCTCGTGGTGATCGTCGTGATCATCATTCGGTGCCACGTACCCATTTCGGACAAAGAGTGCCTGGAAAACTTCAGCTTATCCCTTGATCATGTAACAAAATCTTGAACGCTCGCCTTAGGGCCTGCTCCCCTCATCCCTCCTCTCTTTTGACGCGACGTTTCCGGTAGAGGGTCGCGCGAAATTATAGTAGCTCAAAAATTAAGCAGGGATATTGAGTCGCAAGCGCACCGTTTTAGGGGATAGGGTGCGTCGGAGCGTATGGCATGGCGTGTTTGTCGGCATCGAGCGCGTGCTCCGCATTTTGAATGTTGTCTTTGAGCAGGAAAATCGTGTGTGTTTCCATTGTAGTCTCAACTGATAATGTTGGGGTAAAACAATTTCCTCACCCGCTAGTTTTGGCAGCAGTTTGGTGCGCATGCGAGAGAGAAAACCGGTTTCAGATGCCTGATCCCATCGCCCAAGCGCTCGACAAGTACCATCTCGCCAAACCAACCTCGCTCCGCCGCTAGTTCACCTGGCGCGAGATGCCGCCCATGCCCGAACACATAGCCAAGCTCCCCGAAGCATTCGATGGCGGCGTCTTCGACTATGGATTCGTTCAGAATTGCCATAGCTCTAGATCTTGTCAGGACTCTGGTTCCGTGGCGAAGCGTCGTGTATTTCACCCGGCTTAATTCCATCAAAGAAGTAGGAGACGACATACTTTTCAAAATCACTGAGAACCTGAGGTTGAATGAATTGCTCTCTACCCATCGCGTTGAGTTTTTCCAAAACCGAATGGATACCGTCATACTCCGCCTCGAAGTCAAAAAGCCCCGAGCGATGAACCTTTCGTGATATCATGCGAGGAAGGCCATACTCCTCCAGTTGAAATACGACGGAGGGGAGAAATGCGTGTGAAAGCTTGCTTACAAAGGGGGACACATCTACTCCATTCTTGAATATTTCCTTCTGAAGTTCATTCACATCGTGAAGCAACGCCGAAAGCTTGAAAGTCACGTTCTTCTCAAGAGTGAAGAACTTGTCGACGCCTACGTCTGGCGCAAGTTCGCTGAGCAGTTGCGGCAATCCCACGCTCCAATTTTTGGACAAGACTTTAACAAAACGCACAAACTTAGTGTATTCGATGTCCCACTCACCCGGAGCGAGATTGACCAGTAGATACAGAATGCGCTCCCACTTGCTTGGATTGCTCGTGTTAAGGTAGGCCAAACCATTCCATTCGGACGGGTTGGCTGTCATGCTCTCCGCAATCTGCAAAATAAACTCGGAATCGCTGCCTTGGAATGCTCCAGCACCCTTATAGAGGCGCGCAAACGCTTCTTCCCCCAGAAGCTCTGTCATTCGCTCTCGAAACAAGATGATTTTTGCGATTTGCTCCGAACTCAGGCTGCCACTGTGCTCAACCTCATCCATACCGCCCAAGGCGCTATCAGGGAATTCAATGTTGAGTTGGGTATCAGAATCTGCTGGAGGCTCTTCCAGTAAGTATATCTGGCCCACGAAGTATTTGAACATCCTTCCTCCGCGCCCAATGATGTTTTTATACATGAATGAATCCAGATAGGGATTTCCTCGACCCCCTTTTCTGTTTTTCCAGAGAACAACAGCCTCCGCTGAAGTGTTTACTCCTTCAATTAACGATGATGTGGAAACAATCGTATCTAACCCGTCTTTTTCGAGATCGAAAAGTCGCAGTTGAATCTGACTCAATGAGCGGTGAATCTGCCCGTTGTGAATTCCAACCCCATGAGAAACCGCGTTAGTAAGTGCCCAGTTTGGGCCGTATGATTCTGTCAACCACTCTGCAAAATCCTCCAAGACAGCCCGATTTTTCACCGGTGTTTCGGTAGTGAGGAGTAACACAACTTTGTCGATTTGCGCGTAGGAAGCCGCATAAATGAGTGTCTTTCGGTTTTGATCCTTCAGTACGTTGAGTAGGGCTCTATCTTTTTTCGATTGGTCCCCATCAATTTCCCTATAAAGGTGGTGGTGCTGGAGGAATACAGTGCTGAAACTGAGTTTATCAACAAACTCCATCCCCTTCGTGAAAACATTCTCAGCTAGGCTACCGATATTTGGAGCCAGATAATAACGCTGCTTAGCAAGCTTGGTCAGCTTTAGAATTGCCTTTAGGAGAACTGGCGATCTTGCTCGATCAAAATCGGCACTCGCTTTGTAGAACTCATCAACAACAAGAAGGTCGAGTGTCGAAATTGATTCGATGTAACCCACTGCCCGCTCTTGAGGAAAGATAAAGAGGTTCCTGGCGGCTAATTCCGCATCTGTTGTTGTGATGATTTTATATTCGGCCCCGAATTTCCGCTGAAGACGACGACGCACTTCGTCCATCAAAGCAATCGTGGGAACTATGATCATCACATTATTCGGCCTTGTGATGGCAATAAACGCATCGATGATGAATGTCTTTCCAAAGCTCGTAGGGGCACTCACTGCAATACTCTCACCCCGTAGCAACATTCTGAGCACGTCGGATTGCTCACGGTGAAGTGTGGGTGCTTTGCTTTCACCCGAATTCACCTTGAACGCCTCGAATACGAACCTGTCTTGCCAAGAGGCTGTTTGCACCTGTAGGTAAGGATACAATCCCGTCTCACGGATAAGGCGATTCAGACACTCGGAGTATTCGCGGTTATTCCTGAGATGGTAATCCAAGACCGAAATCAGCAGGTTCCTAGCTTCGCTTTCGTTACCCTGTTCAAGCAGATCATTGATTTCCGAACATTTCGCGAAGACATCCATGATTATTGAGCTTTATAGTGGGCGACATTTAACAAGAATTTCTTCACGATCTCGCTCTTGTCGGGGACTGGAAACAAAATCATATGGAAGTTGATATCAGAATACTGAGCGATGGTGCCGCTCAGTTCTTTGACTTGTTTCTTGAAGTAAGCTTTTGCTCGTTTCTTGTGAAAGTCGACTATCGAGGCCTTGTAAGCATCCGTGAGTAATTTGCAACCCTTCGTAATTGTGCACTCATGCAGTAAGAGAATCGGAATGTGTAACCGTGGCTTCAGAGTATCGATCGAATTCTGTGATTGGAGAGCGGCTTTGATTCTCGCTTTTAATCCGGCATTGCCGGTCGTTGATCACTATAGCCCCTCGGGGATTGGAAATTGTCTGCCGCCCCGAGTGAGCTAACGAGTGAGAATCACCGCCTGACGGTCATGACCAGTGCACCATTGAACTCGAGAATGGGTTGTTAATTCTGAGCTAGACACGAACATTTGTTCGGCATCATTCTTACCCTTATGGAGATCTCAACCCCCATCCCATTCAAGGCAGGCACTTCCCTTCGCATCCCGCTGGTTACCGCCATCGTCGATGCTGGCTTCCCATCTCCGGCAGATGATCATTTGGAACGCTCCATTGATCTCAATGAGGAATTGATCAGGAACAAGGCTGCAACCTTTCTTGTCCGCGTGAAGGGGGAATCAATGAGGGATGCAGGTATTCAAGCAGGGGATGTCCTTGTGGTGGATCGTTCGGTGACTCCAAAGGACAAACAGATAGTAGTCGCCATGATCGATGGGGAGTTCACAGTTAAGCGCTTCAGAAAATATGACGGAAAGCTCTCTCTTGAGGCTTCCAACCCCGATTTTCCCTCCATCCAGATTGGCGAGGATCAGGAACTCACGATCTGGGGAGCCGTCACCTATATCATTCACCAGGCGAGGTAGCAGGCGTGAGGAATCATTTCTGTTCGTAGTTGGACAAGCCGCTAACAAGGGACTAGGAATCAACTCCCGCACCCCCACAACACTACCCCCATCCCATTACCGCTCTTAAAGACATGAAAATCCTCTCTATCCTCCTAGTCTGCACCTCCCTGATTCTCTCTTCCTTTAGCACTTCCTCCGCATGCACCGCCCTGATGATGCAGGATGCCAACGGTAATGCCTACGAAGCCAGGACCATGGAATGGGGTGGAGCATTGCCGGACGCCCTCAATTACTTTCCTGTTGGATTTCCGATCCAGTCAGTCACCCCGGATGGGAAGCCGGGATTGAGCTTCAAGACCAAGCATGGATTTGTGGCTGTCAGCATCAAACACCTGTCTGCGAATCCAAAACAAGTTGCTGTGGCCGAAGGAGCCAACGATCAGGGCCTTTCCCTTTCCCTTAATGCCTTCTTTGGCGCCAGCGTGCCGGCGGTTGACTCCGATGACAGCAAAGTCTTGTCGGCGCTTGATTTTGGCGCTTGGGCCTTGGGGAATTTCCAGAATGTGGCCCAGGTGAAACAGGCTCTGGCCAACAAGGAAGTCAGCATTTGGCTCCCCCCGCTCGCCTTGGTTGGAAATATCAAAGCCCCCATCCATTTTGCACTCTGGGACAAGACGGGCGCAGGGATCGTCGTGGAATTCAGCGATGGCAAAGTCAATGTGTATGACAATCCGGTCGGCGTGATGACCAATGGTCCGGAGTTCCCTTGGCACCTGGAAAACCTGAACAACTATGCCCAGTTGTCCAATGTCGACCGCAATAGCGGTACCTTCGGCAGCCTGAAGGTCAACCCACCCGATGGTGGCAATGCATTGGCCGGAGTTCCCTCCAGCGAGATCGCCTCGGGCCGTTTCGTGAAGGCCGCCTTTTATACCACCTACGTGCGTAAGGCGAAGACACCGGCCGAGGCCATTCAAACCCTCTCCCATGTGATCAATAACTTTGATCGTCCTTACGACTTATCCATCGACCCAGAGGGCTCCAATGCAGAGTCTGCTAACGGAAGCAAAGGTGCCATAGGCGAGGTGACCCTCTTCACCACGATGAATGATCTCGCGCAAAACCAGTTCTACATTCGCCCCATCAACGCGATCAATTTCTCGAGGGTCGACCTTCCCAAACTGGCTGATGTCAAAGAGTTCAAAAAGGTCTCCTTGGATAAGATTGCCCAGCTCGATGGCGGAGATGCCACGCAGCTACTCCTGAAATAGAATGTGATCTTTACCAGCCTCGACGGCATCGCTTTTTGCCAAATCCTCAAACGAATCACACCCATCCTCCCATCCCCCATGTGCACCTCAATCTTTTTAAAAACCAATGAAGGGGGGCATGTTTATGCCAGAACCATGGAGTTTGGGGCGCCGACCAAATCGGCCTTGGTGTTATTCCCCCGTGGCTTTCCCTTTCGGGGGATCGGAGTCGATGGCAATCTAGGGAGCGGCGTCAACTGGGTTTCCAAACATGCCGTCATCGGGGCCAATGGATTTGGACTCCCCATTCTTTACGATGGAATCAATGAATGTGGTCTTGCCGGAGGACTGCTCAATGCGCCCAATTACGCGGAGTACCAACACCCCACGCAGGAGGAGTCCTCCAGCAGCATCGCCCCTCAACAACTTCTCATCTATGTCCTCGCCAATTTTGCAACCGTCGGTGAGGTAAAGGCCGGACTGGCCAAGATCTTTGTCAACAGCACACCATTCAAAGAATGGGGAGGGGTGCCGCGTTGTCACATGACCCTGCATGATCTTGAGGGGTACAGCATCGTGGTGGAGTACCTGAAGGGAGAACTCGTCATCACTGACAACCCACTTGGTGTCATGACCAACGATCCTCCTATTGCATGGCATCTTGCCAACCTTGGGAACTACGGCAGCATTTGCACCCCTGATGCAACGCCTCTCACCGTCAATGGGAAGTCCTTTTCACCCTCCAGCTCCGGACAGGGCACCATGGGACTCCCTGGAAGCTTCCTGAGTAGTGACCGTTTTGTCCGGGCCTCCCTCTATGTCAGCAAGGCGCCAACCAATGTGAGCACAGCGGAGCAGTTGAATGTCGCTTGGCATATCATGAATAATTTCGATATCCCTCCAGGTTCCTTACCTCTCGCAGCTGGTGGTGCTTATGGCGGTGGAGTGGGTGGATACGAAACCACAGAATGGACAAGCGTGGCTGACCTCAAGGGAGGGACCTATTACCTCAAGAGCTATGAGAGCCAGGCTATGCAATCGCTGAGTTTTAAGGATTTCGTTCTTGAGTCAAACGAGATGAAGACTTTTCCGTTAAGGACAGAGCCTCTTGTTGAGAGGATGAAATTGTAGACTGGAAGCTGCCAACCCTGATTTCCCCTCTCTTCAGATCGGTGAAAATCAAGAACTGTTCATCTGGGGAGTCGTCACCTTCCTCATTCACAATGCCTGATAGCCATGAGTAGGAGAATAGCCCTCGTCGACTGCAACAACTTCTTTTGCTCCTGCGAACGGGTGTTTGATCCTTCGCTCGTCGGTGTCCCAATCGTGGTGCTTTCCAACAACGACGGCTGCATCATCTCCCGCAGTGAAGAGGCCAAGGCACTGGGCATTCCGATGGGTGCTCCTCTCCATCAGCAACAGGAGGTAATACGGAAACATGGAGTTCGGGTCTTTTCCTCCA
>Ga0302191_10001382_pt1 | contig 15497 bp, 21 predicted proteins | sample II_Bog_E3_1_FD_198775 | JGI IMG/M metagenome (GOLD analysis project Ga0302191, IMG submission 198775) | Peat permafrost microbial communities from Stordalen Mire near Abisko, Sweden - II_Bog_E3_1 | ecosystem: Environmental > Terrestrial > Soil > Wetlands > Peat | place: Sweden: Abisko...
ACACGCCGCGCCCAACCTGCTTGCACGATGCCTCTATAATTTTAATTCTTTCTGCTGTGGTCATAATTTTTCCTTCTGCTGTGCAATGGATAAATTCCGGTGCGAGTTTTCTACCATCACAATCCCGTTATCTACTATAACCCCGATGGCCAATGCTATACCTGTTAAGGACATGATGTTTGAACTGATGCCAAAAGCGTTTAGGAGGATGAAGCTTGTCGCGATAGTTATCGGTATTTGAATAATTATGCTCAACGCGCTGCGCCAGCTGAACAAGAACAGTATTACAATAACGGAAACCGTTAACATTTCCTCAATCAGCGTATGTTTAACAGAATTAACAGCTTTTTCAATCAGCTCGCTGCGGTCATAGGCAATCTTAAATGTAACGCCTTGTGGCAACCCTTTTTGGATGTCGTTCATTTTGTCCTTAACCATGTGGATAACCTTGTCTGCGTTTTCGCCATACCGCATCACCACGATACCGCCAACAACTTCACCTTCGCCGTTCTGGTCAAAAATACCCAGGCGCTGGTCGCCACCCATTTGTACGGTGGCTATATCTTTTACCTTTACAGGAATTGTATTGATAACACCGACCGCTATATTCTCCACGTCCTGCAAACTTTTGATATAGCCCAGCCCCCTGACGATATAACCTGTACCATTCATTTCGAACTTGCGCCCGCCAACATCGTTATTGTTGCTTTTAACGGCTTTGAGTACCTGCGATAAGGGAATATTATAATAATTGAGCTTATGCGGATCGACGCTGATTTGGTATTGCTTTTCAAATCCGCCGAAAGTGGCTACTTCGCTTACGCCGGGCACCGTTTGCAGACCTAATTTTATATACCAGTCCTGCAGGGCGCGCTGTTCGCCCAAATCTATACCTTTTGCATCGAGTGTGTACCAGAGTATATGCCCCACTCCTGTGCCATCAGGGCCTAATGTTGGCGTAATGCCTTCGGGGAGCAACCGCTGCGCATAACTTAAGCGCTCCAATACGCGGCTCCTGGCCCAGTAAATATCTGCTTTGTCGTCAAAAACAATATATACAAAGCTCATCCCGAACATGGAGGTTGCCCTGATAGCTTTTACTTTAGGTATACCCTGCAAATTGCTCACAAGGGGGTAGGTCACCTGGTCTTCCATAATCTGCGGACTGCGGCCCTGCCATTCGGTAAATACGATGACCTGGTTTTCGGAAAGATCGGGAATGGCGTCGATAGGGTTCTCACGAACCGCAAAAGCGCCCCAAACAAAGAACGCGAGCGCGATCATGACAACGATATACCTGTTTTTTAAAGACAGGGAAATAAGTTGATTAATCATTTTAATGGATTACATTTTCATTGTTGCCGGTTTCTTTTTCAGATCGCTCTGTTTAACCATCGTCATACCGCAATTCGGTTTAGGGCATTTGCCGGGTTTGTAGCTAACCACATCGGTGTGCATTGGGCAGGTGTAGATCACTTTGGCTGGTTTCACTTTTTTTGTCGTGTCTGTTACCGCTTTAAAGGAATGAGGAACGGCGGCAAAAACAGTTGCCACCAAAAACAGGATGGCAATAGCCGTCAGGGTTACTTTTTTCATGAGATTTTTTAAATTGAGAATGGCATCAGGCTTTAGCAACGCTAATGCGTTAATTATAAATTAAGATGATCGATTTCAAAATAGCAGGTTAGCCGGTATAGGATGTACAGCTAAGAAAAGTACAGGTTAGATTCTGTAAGCGCAGTTAAGGGTATAGACCGGTATATCCGTATCTCCTGGCGGGGCATTTCCTTTATAAACTATTTTAGTGCGTAATAAGCCTCCAATTGTTTCATTGTTCAGGGTGAAAAAAGATGAAATTTCGACAGGCGCCTGATGAGTTAAAGAAAGTGAAACCACACTGAAATGGCTGTCCTTAACCTTGAAACTTTGTTTTTCGTGTTTGCAGCAATTATTCTTTTTACCTGTTTCCTTACCAGAATTATCATTCGCACCATAGGTAAACGTTACCGAATCCAGCTTACCGCAGCAATAAAAACGGTTTACCCCTAATCCTAAACAGGATAAAAGATAGATTGCAGTAATCAGGATGAGCGTTAAACGTTTCACAGTGTCAAATTTACGGAAATAATGGTAAATAAGCGATGAAAAATTCAGTCCGGGGTTTATTATGAAGCCCGGACTGAATTACATAGGAAATGCACCTTGTTTTATTCTGAGATTATATTTTTTTTGCTTTTTCCTGTTTTAATTTTGCCTGTTCCAACCAGTAGCAATGAATTGCGCAATTATACAACTTAGCATTTCTACGCATAATACTTGCATTATTCCCCTGGGGGTCTAAAATAGTACAGCGTACTTCTGCCGCGTCTGTTGTATTTAGTACATTCTCGCCGTTTATGTTATAATAAAATCCGTCCTTTTTAGCAAAACCAAGCCTTTGGCCGTCTGCGCCAAACACCGTCCTATTTCTATCAACGAAATATAATTTCTGCCCCTGGTTATCCCTTACAATGTCGTCCTTATTCAGGTAACCAAATTTAGTTCCGTCGTGACTGACCATGCCGCCTTTTGCATGGGTGATAATTTTAAGGCCATTATCTTTTTTTGTTTGGCCCAAAGCGCTAACAGTAATACCCATGGATATTGTTAGTATGAATAATAAAAAACTTAGCTTTTTCATGATTTTTAATTTTTTTTGATTTTATCAATAGGTTTTCGCCCGGCTGCTCCTGATTTTATGAAACGGCTTGGAGAAAACCCTGTTATAGTTTTAAATTGCGCCGATAAGTGCGCGCTGCTGCTGTAACCCATCTTAAATGCGATCTCATTCATGTTGAGTTCACCATATTCGAGCAATTCTTTTACTTTTTCAATCTTTTGCTGAATAATGAACTTTTCAATCGTAGTATCTTCCGATTCTGAAAACATCCTGGTTAAAAAAGCATAATCTTTATTTATGCTACCGGAGAGGTATAATGAGAAATTAATATGCATATCAGCCAAATCGCCGTAATGCACCTTTTCAACAATCAGGTCCTTGATGCGCTGCACAATACGGTCCCTTTCATTATCGATCAATTCAAAACCGTATAGTTTCAACGCGGACGAAATTGCGATTACCCCGTCATGATCTGGTTCCGGCAGAAAAGTTGCATTGCCAAGAGCGATCCCGTCAACCTGAAACCCTAAAGTTTCGAGTTGCTGCTTAACAACCATTATGCATCGGTCGCAAACCATGTTTTTAATATGAAGTACCATGTTTTCTTTTCAAGTTAAATCTACAGACAAAAGGTGTCATTACCGCATTGAAAAACGGTTGTACTTGAATCAGATCAGGAGGGAATGAAGTTGTATGGATATATTTTTTCCTGATTTACAGGGGGGCGCATTAACCGCAGCCATGGAATAATCGGTGTTTAAAGGCAATTCTACCGAAAATAAGTGGCGCCATCTAAAATTAACTAAAACAACGACAGGGACAGTTTTAAATTCAGATCCCGGTTTTATATTCTCCTTAATAATATAGTCGCCATGTTTATTGCAGCGTCTGTGATTATTTCCATTCGCGCAATCCTTTTTATGGTGAGGCCGGTTGGAGTCGGTGCAGGCGATATTCATTGCCGGTTTACCAGCCATATTTTGTGCTGAGCAGTATACCATACAAACAAACGTCCCTGTTGTGAGTAAGAGGTAAAATGCCGCCAAACCGAGAACCGCTGCCTTTTTCATTTGTAAATCAAAGTTATGTCTTATCGGCGTAAATATTTTACAGAATTATGTCTTAATGTTTCAAAATTATGCAAATATGATATCAATCATTAAATTTTTTCAGCGCTGAACCCCTTAGTCCCCAGGGCGCTTATTACCATATTTGGCGTTAACTCCTCATTAGCCCGAACGGTAAGTATTTTATCGGTCGACGCGGTGTCAACCTGCCATTTTTTTATGCCCCTCAGGCTATTTAAAGCAGGTGTAACATTTGCCACACAACCACTGCAGTTGATATTGGTCTTAAATTTTAAAGTTTCCATTTTTATATATTTTTAGTGTCAGTTATTTCATGCTTTTTCGTCCCCAAAAGAAATAGAACAAGGACAGGGGAATAAAAAACAGGTTAAGCCAGGTTTGATAGTTCCATTGAAATCCGTCGTTTTTCATTTGCATTCCTCCGGAACGAGCTTTCGGAAGCCAATGCAGGGCTTCGAAAGAATAATCTAAAAACAAGGCTGTAAAAAAGATGCTTACAACAAGGATGGCCAGCAGGTACCACATGGTTTTAATACCATAATAACGGCGGAATACCAGGAGCATAGGGATTGTCACCAAATCGGAAAGTATAAACGCAATCACTCCGCCAAAGGATATGCCGCCCTGCCATAACACGGCAGCCATCACAATATTACCTACAGAACAAACAAAAGCGAAAATCGCTATCACAATGCCAACTATGGCGTTCCAGCTTAATACGAGGAAATGAGGTAAAGAAATGTTTCCGGTTAGGAACAAACCTTTCCAAAAAGCATCAGGCACCAGCACCATTAAAACAGCAGACACGGCGAGCCCGATAAGAATATCGTTACCAACCATCGTTACGTCCAAGTAGTAATGGCCGCTGGCAGTTTTTAAGCTTGTTAAAAACCCTGTGTTGTGTGCCCCTTGGCTTTTGATTCCCATTTTCATATCGTTACAACAGGAACTTTCCATATTATGGTGCGCATGCGGGTTGTTTGAATTCTTACTTTCAGACGCTAAAATATGTTCTTTTGCCTCGTCACTCACTTTTAAAGGAAAAAACCAACTGATTAATATGACGGATAGGATGATGAAAAAGATACCGCCAATGATTTCGCCGCCAAAAAATGCCCATCCCAGCAGGGATATGATCACGATGAATATTTCAAACACCAGGTTAGTACTGGCCAACATAAAGGCAACTGCGTTAGACCATGTGGACCCTTTGATCAGCAGCCTACGGGCCATCGAAGCCGCAGCATAAGAGCATGATGATGATATTGCGCCGAAAAGGGTAGCCAAGCCAAGAGACTTTACCGAATTTCTGCCTAACCTGAAGGAAATGCTTTCTGTGGACACAAAGGCCCTGATCAGAGAGGAAAGTATAAAACCGGCAGCAAGTCCCCAATATATTTCCCAAATCATATGAAACAGCTCCGAAAAAATATTTACGATTACGGTCATGACAATTCATTTTTTTATAATCACAAAATTACCCTGTCCGCGACTTTTAAATTTTTAGATTAATGTTTTTATTTTACAGGATTTTGTTGTAGTACGATAAGGGCTAAAACAGGCGCAATAAGTCAAAAATGATAGCTTTACCATATAAAAATTAAAATATTAGCTATAAATTTGTACTTACCTATAAAAATGGTTTAGACATGGCAACAATAGAAACAACATATCTTGGCGGCTTAAGGACTGAAGCCACCCACGTTCAGTCCGGAACTAGAATTATTACTGACGCGCCTGTTGATAACCAGGGAAAGGGCGAAGCATTTTCTCCAACAGACCTGCTTTCGGCATCGCTGGCCAGTTGTATGCTTACTATTATGGGAATAAAAGCAAGGGCGAGTAATATAGATATTGATAACACCACTTGTTCCATTACTAAAATTATGGCTGTAGATCCGCGCCGTGTGGCTGAAATTGTGATCAGTTTTAAATTCCCTAAAGAATATACCGAAAAAGAGCAGATACTTTTGGAACGCGCAGCGTTAACCTGCCCGGTTTATTATAGTGTGCATGAAGACCTAAAAAAGACAGTTGATTTTGGGTGGGAAGAAAAGGTGAAAGCTTAATGGCAAAAGGCGAAAGGTTTTATCGTACTATTAGAAATTCCGACCCGATAGGTATCGTGAGCATTCCGACTTTCGCATTTACTAATCTCAAATCACTAGTCACTCATCACCGACAAAGCTTCCTCAACAGAAACTTCACCATGCGAAAGGTCAAGTACACATTCGCCATCTTTTATCAAAAGTAACTGGGGCGATTCGTGGTAAACATTAAAATCGGCGGCAATTTTGTTGGAAAGTTCGCGGTATTTTATGAGGTCTAAAAAATAGACGGTCATGTCATCCGGCAAGTTATTCCAGTCAAGTTCAAAACGTTTTTTCACCATCATGCTGATGGAGCAACGGGTGCTGTGTTTAAAAATTATGCTGTAGCCTTGCCGCTCCTTAATTCCTTCTATTTGTTTAGCTGATTCCAGCACAGTCCAGTTCATAAATGAAAAATTACCTTTAGTACGTATTAAACGCAAAAAAACATAAAACCGTGGGATGTTTTATGCAATCAACAAAAAATGACATTGAACTGTTAACGCCCGGTTTTGGGATACGAACCATACGCGGCGCACAATTTGTTGGAGCATGAGGATATTCCACAAACTATTACAGCGAAAAGGGCTAAGTAAACTATTTTTTTCATTTTATCAGAACTTAATTATTAAACGAAGTTTAGCTATTCAAAGTTTCAGCAAGGTACGCCATTTTTATCGCAGTTACAGCAGCTTCATCACCTTTATTTCCATGCTTCCCGCCGGCACGGTCAAATGCTTGCTGTTGGTTGTCTGTGGTCAGTACCCCAAATATAACAGGTTTTGAATATTTTAAAGCTACATTTGTTAACCCGTTTGCAACTGCTGTGCAAATAAAGTCAAAATGCCTTGTTTCCCCCTGTATAACACAACCCAGGCAGATAACCGCGTTCACTTTACTATTTTTTAATAAAATATCAGCTCCCGAAGTTAATTCAAAGCTGCCGGGAACTGAATACGTGTAAATATTAGTTGTTAATGCGCCGTGATCAATCAAACTTTGATAGGCACCCTGGTATAATGCATTCGTAATTTCGGCATTCCATTCAGCAACAACAATTCCAAAATGAAAAGGAGCTGCCGAAGGTACTTTAGTACCGGAGAAATCTGACAAATTTTTAAGTTGGGTTGCCATGTTATTATTTCGGATTTCGGAATTACGATTTCCGATTTATTGTTTTCCTACGCTTAAATCCTCATTTATTTAACTAACATTATATGGGCCAAAAGACTAAATCCGAAATAGAAATTCCAAAATCCGAAATTTCTATTGCCTTGCTTCAGCGCGGGCGATATATTCATCAATATTTTGAGCCTGCTGGCTTTCAGGATAGTCGGTTTTTATTCGTTTATATACATCAGCTGCAGACTTATTATCATTTTGCGCTTCGTAATCTAATCCAAGCTTTTTCAGGTACAAAGGTGTAAGAAAGTTGTTTTTCGATTTATCTACTGCCTTTTTATAATAAGTTTCCGCCTTATCAAAATCTTTCAGCTCAACATAAGCGTCGGCTGTGTTTCCGAAAGCTTCGGCGGCAACCATATAGTCGTCTCCCCGGTAATTTGTAAAATCGTCAATTGCCTTACGATATTCGCCTTTATTTAAATAAGCGGTTCCGAGATAAAAATAAGCCAGGTTAGCTGCCTTGGTATTGCTGTAATCCGAGATTATTTTTTCAAAACCCGGATAGCCTGCGTCACCGTTAATCGCCTTGTCCCAATCTTTTTTAGCCCAAAATTCTTGTGCCTTATATATTTGATTTGAAGCTGCAACCTCACGGGGGCCAATATAAAATTTTTGGTAAGCAAAATAAATAACGATCATGGCCACAATGGCACAACCAATAAACAACAAACTTTTTTGATTTTCGCGAACAAACTTACCGGTTTGCCCAAAATCATTCTTTCCAACTGCGGCTTTTGGTGTCGGTGTCGCCTGGGTTTTTGACATTTTTATTTTAAAATTAAGTGTGCAAAAATACAGTTTTAATAATTTTTATCAATAGCCTTTGAAATTAATTAATCAGGGGATGGAGATCGGAGGTCAGAGGTCGGAGATCGGAAGTCAGAGAAGGGGGAAATATATCACTTATTTCTGACATCCGATCTCTGATCTCCGACCTCTTTTCAATCTCCAGTCACTAATCTCCAATCCTAATCACTAAATTTGAAAACTCATATGTACTTAAAACAGCTATCAGTTATCAATTTTAAAAACTACGCGGAGGCAGGGGTAACTTTTAGCGAGGGGGTAAACGTATTTACCGGGAATAACGGGGCCGGGAAAACCAATCTGCTCGATGCGGTTCATTACCTGTCGTTATGTAAAAGTTATTTCAACCCTATTGATAGCCAGCAGATTAGAAAAGGCGCTGAATTTTTTATCATAACAGGCAGTTTTAATAAAAACGGGCATATTGAAACCGTGGCCTGCTCGGTAAAACGAAATCAGAAAAAACAGTTTAAACGTAATAAAAAAGATTATCAGCGGCTGGCTGACCATATAGGGCTATTCCCCCTGGTAATGGTTTCTCCTTATGACATCAGCATCATTATTGAGGGCAGTGAAGAACGCAGAAAATTTATTGACAATGTAATATCTCAAACTGATAATGCCTATCTTGACGAACTGATTTCTTACAACAAGGTACTGGCAAACCGCAATGCGCTTTTAAAGCTCATTAGCGAAACAGGCCGCTATGACCCTAATTTGCTTGAAGTGCTTGACGAGCAATTAACACAGTCGGGCAACCGGATTTTTGAAAAGCGTAAGGTTTTTATGGAAATCTTTACAGAGATATTTAATAAACATTACCGTTTTTTAAGCGATAATGCCGAACAAGTTGAGCTGGTTTATGAATCGCAATTGCTTCAGGACGACTTTAGTACTTTACTAAAAAGAAATATTGAAAAAGACAGGGCGGTTGAACGCACCACGTCTGGCATTCATAAAGATGAACTGCTTTTTGCTATTCACGAAATGCCCATGAAGAAATTCGGGTCGCAGGGACAGCAAAAGTCATTTTTAATCGCGCTGAAATTAGCGCAGTACAGCTTTTTATACCAGCAAAATGGCTTTAAACCTATTTTGCTGCTTGATGATATTTTTGACAAACTTGATGATCAAAGGGTTACCAAATTAATGCAAATGATATCGGATCATAATTTTGGACAGGTTTTTATTACGGATACCAATTTAAGCCGGGTAGAAAACATTTTTAATAATATAGGTGTTGAAATAAGGTTATTTAAAGTAAGCGGGGGTGAAATAAATGCGTAAGGCGAATGACAAATCGATGAAAGAGGCGATTGAGCAAATGTTGCAGGTTTATAAAATAAAACAGCGTTTTGATGAAACCGCTGTAATAGCTGCATGGCCCCAATTGGTAGGAACGCCTGTAGCAAACAGGACAAAAAAATTGTTTATCAGTAATAAAAAATTGTACTTAAAAATTGAGTCATCCGTTATAAAAAACGAATTGATGCTTATGCGGAGTCAAATAATTGAGAATATAAACCAGGAGGCGAAAGGAACACTGGTAGATGAAATTATCTTTCTCTAGTCCATTTAGGAAAAAAGGCCCTTATTTTTAAATCATCACTCATCCTGGACAATGTCAGGATAAAAATACCCGGTATTAAGAATGCAAGTTGCGCTTCGGGATGCGACCTGTAAAGCAAAATCGTTCCCGCAGTTAAAACGACTATAAATAACAAATACAGAATATATTTCAGCAGTAACTTCATGATTTTTTCGTCCTTAGCTATAATCTAATACAGGAATAAGTTAAGTAATTATCTAAAATAAAATAAAGCTTAATTTTTATAAAAATATGTACTTAATTCCGAAAAAACAAATGAAAAGCCAGATACTTTTAACGATAACTGGCTTTTTACATAAATATTAAAATTTTTCCAGTTCCGAAAAGAAGAAATCGCCCTCGATTTTAGCATTTTCGGCGGAATCCGAACCGTGAATCGCATTTGCAGTCATTGATTTCGCAAATAAATTACGAATAGTCCCTTTTTCGGCTTTTGCAGGGTCAGTTGCTCCAATTAATTTACGGAAGTCTGCAATTGCATCTTCTTTTTCTAAAATAGCAGCCACAATCGGCCCTGCCGACATAGAAGCTACCAATTCACCATAAAATGGCCGTTCTTTATGCACTTCATAAAATTTTCCGGCTGCATCAACGGTTAATTTAACATATTTCATCGCTGTTATTTTAAAACCGCTCTTTATAATCTGATCCAAAATCGCGCCGATATGTCCGCTGGCAACAGCATCGGGCTTTATCATGGTAAATGTTTTATTGCTCATTTTCGGTATAATTTTCTTCCTTTAATATTAATTATCTAATTTTAAAACAGCGGGTTTTCAGGAAATTTCAACTTATGCTCTCATTTTAACTAAAGGTCAAAATAACAGTTCTTTCCAGCCGTTATATTTAAATTCGCGCAAAAGTAACTTTTTACAATTAAATCTTAAAGGCTTTTACAGTAAATAAGATCACTGTTTTTAATTTATTTATTTAGCTTTGCAACTCTTTTTTAAAATCAATGTTGGACACAGCCTCGCTTATTGAATTTTTAGCGCAGCCAAAAAAAATAGTAATTACTACCCATCACAAACCTGATGGCGATGCCATGGGTTCATCCTTAGGTGTATACAACTATTTAGTACAACAAAACCATAATGTTAAGGTAATTACACCAACAGACTATCCGCAATTTTTAAGTTGGATGCCTGGAAATGACCACGTAATTGTTTACACAGACCATAAAGAAACATCAAACGAATTAATAGCGAATGCAGAGGTTATTTTTTGTCTTGATTTTAACGCTTTAAGCCGTATAAATGAAATGGGTGAATTTGTGGCCAAAAGCAAGGCTGTTAAAATTCTGATTGACCACCACCTGGAACCCGAAAATTTTGACGATTACCGGTTATGGGATACACATGCATGCGCTACCGCCCAATTGGTTTATAAGTTTATTGTCGATATCCTGAAAAATAAAAACCTGGTTAATAAGGATGTAGCTACATGTTTGTATACCGGCATTATGACAGATTCCGCATCTTTTTGCCTGCCAAATACAACTTCGGAAGTACACCGCATAACTGCCGATCTTATAGATGCCGGCGCTGTTAATTGGCTAATATATGACCTTGTATACGATAATACCACAGAAAGCAGGCTGAGGTTTTTGGGCCTTTGCTTACATTCAAGGCTTGAGGTATTATATGAATACAATACGGCTATTATTGCCGTGGATAAACAAGATATTCATACATTCGGCATAATGACCGGCGATACTGAAGGAATAGTGAATTATGGCCTGTCTATTGCCGGCATACGTTTAGCCGCGTTTATAGTTGAGCGCGACGATAAAGTAAAACTTTCGTTAAGATCAAAAGGCACGTTTCCCGCGAATGATATCTGTAAAAAATATTTCAACGGTGGGGGTCACTTAAACGCCGCAGGCGGGACTTCAACGGGTAGCCTTGAACAAGTTATTGAGCAATTTAAATTAGTATTACCTGAATATAAAAAACTATTAATAAATTAAAATGAAGAGAAAATTGATGTTTTTGGCGCTTGCAGCTGTAAGTTTAGCAAGTTGCAATGCCGGATTAAAAAAAGGCGATGGAGGATTGTTATATGATATCCATATTGATAAAGGTGGCCCCACAATAAAAGAAGGGGATTTTATAAGCGTTAACGTAATTGCCAAAACCGATGGTGACTCTGTTTTGTTCAGCACTTACGACTCCGGGCGCCCATCATTTTTAGTGATGCAAAAGCCACGAAGTAAAGGCGATATCCTTTCAGGCTTAGCCTTACTAGCTGAAGGCGACAGCGCTACTGTAAAAACTAATATTGATTCTATTTCAAAAAAGGGTGGGCAAAAGCCGCCGTTTAAAGGCAAATACATAGTTTACGAAATTAAAGTTGAAAAAGTGATCGCTAAGGGAAAACTTAGCGATGAGGTATTCAGGGGCCGCGTAAATGATTATGTAAAAACACAATCAGACGGGCTTAGAAAAGAGGAGCCCGGCAAAATTAAAAAGTACATTGCCGATAATAACTTAAAGGTTACTACTACGGCATCAGGCCTTAATTATATAATAACAAAACAAGGCACAGGCATCAAACCAATCACTGCAGATACTGTAGTGGTGTACTACACTGGCAAGTTTTTAAGTGGAAAAGTTTTTGACAGCAATATTAAAGAAGACGCACAAAAAGCTAAATTACCAGTGAACCCAATGAGCCCCTATAAACCAATTCGTTTTGCGCTTGGCATTACCGGGATGATACCAGGCTGGAATGAGGGTTTGCTGTTGTTAAATAAAGGTTCAAAAGTCACATTGATCCTTCCGTCAAGCCTTGCTTACGGCGAACAGGGTTACCAGCAAATTCCGGGCTTTACCCCGCTTGTGTTTGATATTGAGCTGGTTGATGTTATACATCCAGACCCAAATGCACCTAAGCCTGTTGCGCCAACGCTGCCAAAGCTACAGTCGCAGATACAGGCACAGCCCAAAAAATAGTATTTTATTAATATGCCTTCCGGATATTCTCCGGAAGGCTTTTTCTGTTACCTATGAAGTATATCCTGTTTATTTTAGTACTCATTTTAGCTGTTAACGCTAATGCCCAAAATGATTTGCAACGCACGCCAAATGGGGCGATGTTCCGGGTATTTACGCATAATACCGGCGAAAAAATTAAGTTAAACGATGTCGTAACTTTTGATATTATTCAAAAAACGGACAAAGATTCGGTACTTATGAGTTCATATGATTCTCGTAACAAAGGCATAACAAGGGTTCAACCACCGGATAGCCTTAAAGATTTCATTGGAATTAATTTGATGCAGGTATTCCCCTTACTTGCGCTGAATGATAGTGCAGAGGTTAAAATACCAACAGATTCGATGTTTAAAAGTCATGAAGATCAGCGGCCGCCTTTTTTCTCGAAAGGGAGTAATTTAGTTTTAATGCTGAAGATTTTAAGGGTACAGTCCTTAAATGATGCGATAGCAGAAAGAAACGCGGCTATTGCTGCAAGGGACGCGATGATTGAGAAATTGAAAACATCAGAAAAACCGGATGCCGACAAGTATATAGCCAGTCACAAACTTATACTTAAAACTACACCATCCGGTCTAAAATACATCATAACCAAACCGTCGCCCAAACCAAGGCCCCAAAAAGGGGATACGCTGCTCGTAAATTATGTGGGTCGCACCCTGGATGATAAAATTTTTGATACCAGTATAGAGACTATTGCTAAGGGTGCGGGTATAGCGCAGGAAGGCCGTCCTTATGAGCCGTTCCAATTTATAGTAGGCAGCGGCGGGGTAATCCCGGGCTGGGACGAGGGTTTACTTTTGGTAAACGAAGGCGCGAAAGCCAGGTTCGTGATTCCTTCTGCCCTTGGTTACGGGTCGCAAGGTGCGGGAGATAATATAAAGCCATACAGCACACTTGTATTCGATATAGAACTGGTTAAAGTTAAGCCTATTAAACATTCGCATATACCTGTGGCCAGGAAGCCTTTACATAAAACTGCCGTAAAGAAAACCTCCTGAAAGAGCGGAACGTAAATCAGAAATAGAAATCGTAGAGACGCCCCGACCCCGACAATTGTCGGGGTCGGGGCGTCTCTACTTTAACGTTCTTTACCTACCTTTGCAGTATGATCCTCACTGATACCCATACCCATTTGTATTATGAAACAGATGATACAAAAAGGGCGGAATTAATACATCGCTGCAAAGAAAACAATATCAGCCGCCTTTTTTTACCAAATGTTGACATGGCATCGGTACCATCAGTTTTTTCTTTAACCAAACAATTTCCCGGTATTTGTTACCCCATGCTCGGTTTGCATCCATGTTCGGTGAAAACCGGTTGGGAAAAAGAATTAGATGCCATAAAAGAAGCTGCTGAACAATATGAAATTGTTGCGGTCGGAGAAATCGGAATTGACCTTTACTGGGATAAAACCACGCTGCCCATCCAAATAGTTGCGTTTAAAACACAGATCGCCTGGGCAAAAGCGTTTAAATTACCCATAGTTATTCATTGCCGCGACGCGTTTAATGAAGTTTTTGAGGTGCTGAAGCAAGAGCAGGGCGATGACTTAAGGGGCATTTTTCACTGTTTTACCGGAAGTTTAGAGCAAGCGGAAAAGGTGATTGATTTAGGGTTTTACCTGGGAATTGGCGGCGTAGTTACCTACAAAAATTCCGGATTAGACAAAACCGTGGCAAAAATCGATTTAAGCCATATAGTTTTAGAAACGGATTCTCCGTACCTTGCACCCGTTCCACACCGGGGCAAACCAAATGAGAGCGCTTATTTGATTTATATTGCCCAAAAAGTTGCGGAACTGCACCAAACAGACCTGGAAACTGTAGCCGCGCTGACTACAGAAAATTCAAGACTGATTTTTGGTGTATGAATAGTATTTTTGTCGATAGTCCATGGTCGATAGTCCATGGATTACTATACGCTTAAGCTTTAAAAAATTACCATGGTCTATGGACTATCGACCAGGGACTAACAACAACAACCTGAATTACGCATGAGTCAAATATTGATCATTTATACCGGCGGGACTATTGGTATGATGAGCGACCCTGTTACGAAGGTGCTCAAACCGATCAATTTTGAGCAGATTATGGATAACGTTCCCGAACTGGAGAAACTTAACTGCAAAATAAAAGTCCATTCATTCGACGAGATCATTGATTCTTCAAATATGAACCCTGCGATTTGGAGTGAACTGGCCGGCTTGATTGAGGCCAATTATGACGCTGTTGACGGCTTTGTGATACTTCATGGTTCGGATACGATGTCATTCACTGCCTCAGCCTTGAGTTTTATGCTCGAAAACTTAAGCAAGCCTATAATTTTTACAGGCTCGCAATTACCGATCAGCGCTGTACGTACGGATGCCAAGGAAAATTTGATGACGGCCATAGAAATTGCAAACGCGAAAAAAAATGACCGCGCCCGTGTTCCAGAAGTTTGCATCTATTTTGATTATAAATTATTCAGGGGAAACCGGTCGTTCAAATATAATTCATCCAAGTTTGAAGCATTCCGCTCACCAAACTATCCTATACTGGCCGAATCGGGGGTACACCTGCGTTTCAGCCAGAATGATATCAGGCACCCGCAGGATGGGGAACAGCTTATTGTGCACCAAAACCTGGTAAGCGATGTGGCTGTGCTTAAACTGTATCCAGGTATAAGCCCTAAAGTGGTTGAAACTATATTAAATGCTGAAGAAGTAAGGGGCATAGTGATGGAAACATTTGGGGCAGGCAATACCACTACAGCCCAATGGTTTATCGACCTGCTTAAAAACGCCATCGACAGCGGAAAAGTTATTTTAGATATTTCGCAATGTAAGGTAGGCACCGTCGAACTGGGCCGATATGACACCAGCAGGCAATTAAAAGACATTGGCGTTGCTAACGGTTACGATATGACTTATGAATCTGCAGTTACCAAAATGATGTACCTGTTGGGGCAGTTTAAAGACCCGCTGGAGGTTAAGCATTATTTAGAGACAGATTTGAGGGGGGAGATAACCACATCGTAAATATCGTAGAGACGCGATGCATCACGTCTCTACGATGT
>Ga0302191_10001386_pt1 | contig 15489 bp, 15 predicted proteins | sample II_Bog_E3_1_FD_198775 | JGI IMG/M metagenome (GOLD analysis project Ga0302191, IMG submission 198775) | Peat permafrost microbial communities from Stordalen Mire near Abisko, Sweden - II_Bog_E3_1 | ecosystem: Environmental > Terrestrial > Soil > Wetlands > Peat | place: Sweden: Abisko...
TGTTTTTAACCCTATTTTTTTGGGTTCCTGGCGTGATTCATGCCTTCTTTGTCGTCAATGATTGGAAGACTGAGAAACGCTTTGAGCACCTTGAGAAAAGCTTTCAAGCAACCTGAAGGATACTCGGAAGGTGCTCTTATCTCAAACTACCAGACTTTTTAGCGAGAGCGAGATCGGCGACTCGATTGGTTTAAACCATAACTAATGAGTTCCAAGGCTAACTCATTCATGCTTTTCCCGCGACTCAAGGCTTCCTGAGCTAAGGAGGCGTGAAGATTTTCAGAAGCGCGCAAAATGAATTTCCCAGAAAATCTCTTTCGACTAACAGGTTCAGGAATTGCCATCTGATTCTTTTGAGCCGTTTCTAACCAAAGTTCAATGGCCTCTTTGGCGTGAGCAAGAGCCTCTTCTGGAGTTTTTCCATGGGTATGGCAATTTTCTAATTCCGGAACCCGGGCGACAAAAATTTCATCCCGAGGATCAAAAGCGATATTCACTTGGTATTCAAAGACATGAGCGATTTCTTCTTTTTGATTTTTTTTCATTTTTCCTCCTCAGGGACTAACTTTATTAAGGCATCCAAAATATAAAATGGAACCTCCTTTTGATGCCGAGTGAGAGTAAACGTTCGGCCTTGACACACCCATTGTTCATGACTGCCTTTTTGTCGAACTAAAGTGTAACCGAGTTCCTTTAAAAGTTTTTCGACCTCTGGACACGACAAGCGAGAGCCTCGGTGCAACTTTTGTTTGAGTTTCTTCACAGTGGTCATTAAAAGAATGATATCATTTTATGATATCATTGCAAGAAAAAAAGTTCGGGGTAATCAGAGTTATCGCAAAGAGTCAAAAATTCAACTCGGCCCAGCAGCCTCTTGTGAACGGAATTTATCGGTAAGCAATGGAATGATCGGGTAATTTACTTAGATGAAGTTCGTATGGGGTCATCCTGACTTACTTTTGTACTTGTGAATGCCTAAAAACCTCTTTCAATCAAGATCATGGTGGGTTGGTGTGATTTAATATTCTTTTAATAATATTTTGAAATCCATCCTCAGATTTTTTATTTTATACAATGATGACGCACAATTAGACTTGTGCGCTAGACACCCTATCAAACATGGTGTATTGTACGCAGTAAAATATACCCCTAAGAAAGGGGTCGACATTGCGTAAAATACAGCGCCTCACTCTCGGTGACGGGGTCCAAGAATTCTTCAAAAAAATAAAAAAACAAGATCTGTCTCCGATGACCCTGCGGGGTTACCAGGGGGATCTGGAGTTATTTAGAAGATGGAATGAAGAACTCAGTGGCCCAAAGATTAAGCTGAATCAACTGTCTGAAATTGATTTAATGGCTTATCGCAATTATATGGTGACCACCCGGCGATTTAAAGCGGCTACGATCAACCGAAGACTGGAAGCGCTTCGTAAGTTTTTTAAGTGGGCATTCAGAGAAAAATTAGTAAAAAATGACATTACAGATGAAATAAAATCTGTCAAAACCGTTCGAAATCGAAGCCCTCAAGGACTCACCGCAAGAGAGATTCATGCCCTATTAAAAGCTGCCGGTGAGTCCAAACACGGTCTCGCTAAACGAAACTACGCTCTGGTTCAACTGATGGTGCAAGCAGGCCTGCGGGTGGGTGAAGTTGCAAAACTGTGTGCTGTCGATGTCCTGATCCAAACTCGCTCGGGTTGTGTTCGAATTCAAGATGGAAAAGGGCAAAAACAACGTGACATCCCCCTGAATGCAACTGCAAGAAGGGCTTTGAAAAATTATCTAGCCACGAGAGATTCGATGAAAAAAAACGATCCTTTGTTTACCAGTTCACGAGGAGACGTAATCTCAGTCAGATCCATTCAATCCGTCATGAGCTCTTTAGCAAGGCGTGCAAAAGTGCAACGACTGAAGATCTCTCCCCATACGTTTCGTCACACGTTTGCTCTGAATTATTTAAAACAAAATCCAGGTAAACTCGTTGAATTAGCAAGTCTTTTAGGCCATGATTCACTCGATACGACGTCGATTTATACCCGGCCATCGGCTGAAGATTTAGCTCAAGATTTGGAAAAGAGTTCACTCAATATATACGGATAGCCGTGCAGCTCAAGCTGCTAGGATGTGCACTTTCCGAGAGCCCTAGGAATTTCAAGAGAATTTGTTCTCATTCTTTTTTCTTTTAAAAAGTTGCAAATATAGATACAATGTATTATATAATAGAGGTGGAATTCGAATGGGACGATCGAAAAAACGAGGCTAACTTTAAAAAACACGGTGTCTGGTTCGAAGAGGCTGCGACCGTGATCCCGCACCCTCTGAGTAAAGATTATGATGATCCAGACTACACGGGCAGAAGTATTAGCATTGGTCTGTCTCATCGATTGAGAATTCTATTCGTTTCTTATCGGGAGAAAAAAATCTCCTATCGGATTATCTCAGCGCGAGAAGCAACTGCACAGGAAAGGAAGGACTATGAGAAGGGAATATGATTTAAAAAAGTTAACTCCAAAAAAGAAAGACTTAAATAAGTTCAAAGAACTCAAAGTCGCCACCAACGTGAGAATTGACCTAGAGGTTGTTGCCTGGCTTCGTGAGGAATCAGAAAAGCTGAGTATTCCTTATCAAACTTTGCTTAATTCTAAACTTAAACAATCCATGATGGAAAGTAAAAAAACGAGTGAGACGGTAAACTCCTTAAATCATCGTCTAGCTAGCCTGGAACTTGTTGTTAACTCAATTAAGCAAAAAATTGCTGTCTAAGTCTTCATGGGGTAGGGAACAAGAATTCCAAAAATGCCGATCAAGACAAATGTGGCCTAAAACAAAGGAGCGAGAAAGATAGTTTTTAGTTTTTACCCAATTTTGGTAAAGTGATGGCGTCTTAATCTTGTGAGCAAAGGAGGTGAAATCATGCCTGAAGAAAAAACACTGCAACTATTCATTGAAGATTCAAAGCTCGTTTTAATCTCCCCTTACAACAAAAAACTTATTGAAGCCTACCGGGAATTAGGAGGATTTGGGTATAACCCCGATGACCACAGCAGGTACATAAAGCTTGATACAACCACAGCCGTGGAAAAAACCCAGGCTATTCTTGATTTCTGTCAGTCTGATTTAGGCTGGCAGGTAGAAGATTCACAGTGGAAAATCTTTTTAGAACAAAATCCTGTCCTGCCTGACCCGCAGCCGATTCAGTTAGTAGACCGCCAAGCCGTCAAGCTGGATTTTAGCCAGAAAATTGAAGATTTGCCCTTGAAGCTCGATCTTTTCCCCTATCAGCATGCCGGGGTGAAATTTATTGATTTAACCGCAGGCCATGCCATTTTAGGAGATGAAATGGGTTTAGGCAAAACCCCTCAAGCCATTGCTTGGGTGGTATGGAGAAAAAAGAAAGCCTTGGTCGTGTGTCCCAACTCTTTTAAATTTGGTTGGGCTTTTGAAATCCAGAAATTCTCTCAAGCCACGGTTCAGGTTTTAGACGCTCAATCTACACAGCTTGAACATGCTCAATTTACCATGATTAATTACGAAATCGCCGGCAAATATGACCTAGACAATCTGGGATACGATACCCTGATTGTGGATGAATCGCACAAGATTAAAAGTTTTAAATCCCAACGCACGAAAAATGTGATCCAGCTCGGCAAACAAGCAAAACACATTCTCTTACTTTCAGGTACTGCTATTCTCAATCGACCCATTGAACTGTTCCCGCAAATTCAAATGGTCGCACCCCGCTTGTTTCCAAATTACTATGACTACACTTCAAAATATTGCGCCCCTGAGCACAACGGCTATGGATGGAATTTCAAAGGAGCATCTAACCTGGAAGAATTAAGTGAGAAGATTCAGCCCTTTTACATCAGGCGTCTTAAGAAAGATGTTTTGCAAGACCTACCCTCTAAACTAAGGCAAAACCTCGAAATTGACGACCTAAAGTGCGACGTACATGGAAACTTTGAAAACGCGGTGGCTTACATCACCGCTCAAAAGGTAGCTCTAGCTAAATCCAAGGTTGAAAAAACCATCGAGTTCCTAGAAGAAATTATTGAAAATGATGAAAAAGTGATCGTCTTTAGTGATTACTTAGATCCCTGCGAAAAAATTGAAAAGCATTTTGGAGAACTGGTTTTGTATTACCACTCCTCTTACTCCTCTGAAGAGAGAGCGGAACTGGTGTACCAATTTCAAAACACGGATTCTTACAAAATCTTTGTCTCCACGATGAAAATGGCTGGGGTTGCACTCACGTTGACGTCTGCCTCTAAAGTGGTCTTCAATGACCTCCCTTGGACCCCTGCAGACCTCAGGCAATGCGAAGACCGAGCCCATCGGGTTGGACAAGTTAACTCCGTGAACGTCTACCGCATGATTGGCAAAAACACCCTAGATGAAGACCTGATTGAAGTACTGAATCAAAAAATTGAGATCCTAGACAAGGTTTTAGATGGTGGAAAGAAACTCACCCTAGAACAAGAGCTGATTTCGAATCGCTCTGTGGCTGCTGAGATTATTGAGCGCTATCGGATTCGAGGAATACTCCCAGGCAAAGACAAGGGATTTCATATCCAATCCCAGGCTCTTTGCAGTTGAACCATCGCACTGGGAAGCCGATCTAACGGGGTTCGGCACCCTACTTATCAACAATGAAAATTTTTATTATCTTTTAAAAACTACTGATTACTTACACAACGAACCGAGTAGAGGCTGTAGCGGTTGTCGCGAACGACGCTACCGTCAGAGCCATCGAAGTAAAAGGAGCTGACGGCATAAGTAGGATGAATCGACGACGACCAAAACCATTTACCTTTTGTGCCTGGTAATAATTTAGGATTATATTTTCCACTAGGAAGAGATGACTCGACTCAAAGCTTCCCATTCCTCTTTAGTAGGCAGCCTTGCTCCTCCACTTAAGCCTTGGCAATATTGAATGGCAGCCGCATGATTCATGCCCTCTGGAGCCATCCCACTCCAGATGAAGCCAGCAATTTTGTACATCTCCCCTAAAGCAGCAAAATTACGAGTCACTCGAGGATCATTTTCTAGCACGTGCTCTAGTCCTGGAACCATTTCCTGAGCATGAGGTTGAACTCTAGCAGCAACCCCTGCTGCAGCTGGAATAAAAGGCTGAGGATTGATTCCACCCGCATCTCCCACATCAAGCGACGCCAAGACTTTACCTCCTAAGCGTCGAATTTCAGCCTCCACGCGAGCTGCATTGGATAAATTCCCCCTCTGCCTCTGATAAATGGCTTCATTTTGCAGAAGTTCAATTCTTTCTTCTGGATTCAACTGGCGGTCGGATTGAATCTCTTTAACCCACTTTGCACTCATGATTCCAGCCGGAAACGGCCACATCTTCCTCTCTTTCAGCATCCTGTGTTGTGTATTGAGTAAAGCCTCTCTGACGGCAGGATCTACTCTTTGCTGAAAAACGAAAGCTAAGCGTCTTCTTGCTAAAAGCCAGTGGTACCGCTCCGTATAACCCGGACGCTTTTCCCAAAAATCCTTGCTGTGTTGTCTTGCGTGCGCATGATTAGCTAGTCCGTCCTCTTCAGGCTTTAAACAAAGATAGCAAAACCTGATGCAAGAGTAACGTGATGGATAATTCATCTTCCGTGATGATCTTGTGATCAACAATCTAGAGCTTTTCATTAGAATTTTTACATAGGAATACTTCATAAGTCAATACACCAATGGTTTAGCTTAAACTAAGCTGTCCAGTCCTGTTTCGCATTTATCGCCTCACCATCCGGTAGATCATTTCCAACATTTCGTCTCTTGCTACAGGTTTGGCAAGATGGCCATTGCATCCCACCTGTTTACACCGTTTAATATCTTCGCGCATCGCATGAGCCGTAAGAGCGACAATGGGGCCTGGATATCCAGCTGTGCGAAGTTGCTGAGTTGCTTCATAACCATCCAGTCTTGGCATCTTAATGTCCATGAGAATCATGTCATAATGACCTGCTAGAGCTTTTGCTACAGCCTCTTCACCATCATTTGCAATATCGATTGTACCACCTGCAATCATAATATTTCTTTTTAACAAAAGCTGATTGTCTGGCATGTTTTCGGCCAAAAGCACTCGAATCCCATCGAGCCTGGGTTGCTTTTGGGTTGTTTCATCCCGTTGTTTGATGGACTGAGGATGAGAATGATTGTATTTGACTTCTTCCAGAGTAATCGTGATTGCAAACGTACTTCCTACACCCTCCCTGCTTTCAACAAGAACGACATCACCGCCCAAGCCCTGAGCCAGTTTTCTAGAAATAATCAGCCCTAGTCCTGTTCCTCCGTATTGACGGGTAATCGATTGATCAGCTAGTGAAAACGGTTGAAACAGCTGACTCGCTTGCTCGTGAGTGATACCAATTCCCGTATCTATGACTACAACATGAAGTTTAGAATCACTTTGAGTAGTTTTAACGGTGACTCTTACTTCACCTTTTTTGGTAAACTTAATGGCGTTTCCAATGATATTTAATAAAATCTGTTTGAGCCTCATTGGATCGGTTAAATACCTCTGAGGAAGAGGGCCCTCGATGTTCATGAAAAACAAAAGCCCTTTTTGTTCAGCTTGATACTGCATCATTGTCCTGATGTCAGAAATCAGTTCATATGGATTAATTTCAATTTTTTCTAATTTCAGTTTTCCAGACTCAATTTTGGAAAGATCCAAAATCTCATCAATCAGGTTCACCAAAAGCTGACCATTACGCCTGATGCGATTCACATAATCCCTCTTTTTTTCGCCATATTGATTTTGCTCTGAGATCGGATCTAATTCGACTAAAAGTTCTGAAAATCCCATAATCACATTCAAGGGGGTTCTAATCTCATGACTCATCATCGCAAGAAACTGGCTTTTAGCAAGATTTGCAGCTTCAGCGGCAGTCTTCGCATTGAGCAGCGCTTGCTCCATGTGCTTACATTCAGTGATGTCCCTAAGAGCTCCAATTACTTTCACAATCCGATCGTTTTCACGAATCACTTTTCCTTGTACCCACGCATGAATCAAACGCTGTTTTGCAGTGATCAGATCCAGCTCCAACGAAAACTCTTCTCCATTTTCAATTGCCGCTCTCACAGCAGCACTGATGATAGGAATGCTTGAGGGGGCATAGAATGCTATGGCACTTTCTAGAGTTGGAGTATAATTAGCCGGTGTCGTTTCGTGAATTCGAAACATTGCCTCAGTCCAATACAGGAAACCGCTATCAACGTTGATTTCCCATCCACCGACTTGCACGAGTGCTACGACTTCATCGAGTAACGTCGGCATACGTACGTACCTCGGGCTGGGCTGTAGGGTCCCACATCGAACAAAAGATATCAAGAGATATATCGCATGTGTTTGTCATTTTTTTTATTTATTATAGAATATAAATACTCCAAAAAAATTTATAGTGTTTTAGAAGTTTGAGGATCAGAAACTGATGGCAGTTTCCATTTAGTACTCTGTACTACAGCTTTCATTTTCATCCAAATATTTAATATAGTCTAAACGGGAAAATTTCTACTTAGATTAAATTGTTAAAATTTTTTTGCCCGAAAGTATTTGCATGAAAGATTAGAGAATCTGTTGTGAGCCTAGCCCTAGGTTTTTGATAGCCTCCATTAGAGGCTGCAAATAATGATTTTTAAAGTTTTTTTAAGTGGATTATGTCCTGTCGTGCTTGATCAAAATCAAACTGAAAAGCATCATTCTCTACCGTAATGGGCGATCCATACTCATCACGATAAGAGATCATTAAAAATATTTTTTTAAAATTCTCTAAATGCAATCCAGATTTGAATCTTTCAAGAAGAGCATGCCGTAAATTACTCAATAAAATTGGCATACATATTTGACACACATTGAATCGCGTATGCATATGAAGAATGATGCTGTCAATACTATCATCGTCGTACCCATATTCTGCCAGTTTATCTGTAATCGCATCAAAAATACCTGCTTCTAAACTAGCATCTTGATTGAGTAAGTAAGCGATCACCCTTTGCTCACTGTGCCAATAATGAGAATAGAGATGCATTACTGTCTTTGAAAATCCATTCTTTGGACTATCCTCTGCAGAAGGAGTTTGTTTACTATAAATTTCTTTATTAATAATATTTAGATTCTTTTCAGCTGTTTTTAATCCCTCCATCGCAGCTTTTACACATTCTGGTATTTTTACAGGTGTTCTGCTTTTGCTTCCTGTTGTCACACCTGAAAACATTCCTAACCGAAGAAGTTCAACATTATCCCAAGGATGGCGTGCGGGCTGCCCTAAAGAAAGAGCAAAATCAAGCAATGAGCTTACGTTGGAAGTGAGAATAGTAACCGCTTGATTTATGTTTCTAGTACTTTGTGTCAAGATGGACTGCAGGTCTTTTTCTTCCTCAATCAGAGTGCTACATTTTTTTTGAAAATTCTCTTTCTGTTGATGGAATATTTTTCTAAATTCTCTTTCATCTCGAGATAACGTTGGATCATCAATGGGTAATGGTTGTTCGAAAACTTCTTTAAAATAATTGTACACTTCAACCAGTGGTGCAAGCTCTTTTTGAAAAGCATACTTCTGCTCAACTATTGAAAAAGAATCAGACTCCGTTTGGTACCACTCATGAAAAGGAGCACAAGCACTATCAAAAACTAGTGGTTTTACGTTACCATCCACATCTGATTCAATTTTAAACCATCCAGGAAAAATGTGTCTTTTTTCGTCTTTTACTTTTGTCCGCACTGTTACAGATGCAAAAACAATATTAGGTTTTTTATCACCTTTAATTAAACGTGTTACATCCTCTTCAGCCGCAGCAAGATCCGCATGAATAGAATCAAAATGCCCTCCAAACTGTTTATAGCCAACATAATCCCCAGCAGCTTGAACATGAAAAGAAAAAACACATTCTAAAAAAAAGAGGATGAACGCTACATTCTGAGAAAATTTTTTATTCATAAAAAGAATAAAATTCATTGTGGAGAAAGAAAAAGTTCAAGAGATCGATCAACACAAATTTCTTCTTTCTCCTGAACCCCTGATTGTTCTTCTGTTTCTTGAGTTTCCTCACTGGGGATAGAACTTTTTCTCGTAGGGACGGTCTGCATAGCAATCAGTTCTAATTCTTTACGAAATTGACAATATCGTCCTAAAGCCTGAAGATCTCCAAATGTTTTCAAAACATCTAGAGCATAATAATCTCGATGAATTTTTGCCCAATCTTCAGGAATCAAGCTTTCTGTGATATACTGTTTATAAACCCGCACGTCTCGAGATGCTTTACCAATATATTGTCTCGACATAAAGATCATGTGGCGCATGATTTCTTGATGTTTCTCCTGATATCCATTTGGATCTTCTCCTCTAAATAATTCTTTAAATCCTTCAGATAGTTTATTAACATTATGTAAAGCAATTGAGTAATTGTTTGCCAGATTAATATAGAACTCAGACTTTAATGTCCTATTCTTATCCATCGATCTCTTATACCACTTCAAAAGCGAGTTTACCGAAGCTTCGGTCAATTGATTCGTAGTGAGATCAAGAACCACAAGGTTCACAAAAGAGTCCTGATTTTCAAGCATCGCGTCTGTTAATTGCATGAAAGTAGAATCATCTAGATAATTTTTAGCAAGGCTGAGTTCTTGAACTGCTTTAAAGTTTTCTTTTTCACCTTCTTCTGACTGGATTGATTTAAATCGTTCAATTAAAGCACCTAATTGAATTGCACGTTTTTCATGAAGAACATTTGGAAGGGGGATCGGAGAAGAATAAATATGCCCTTGATCACTATAATCTAAAAATTTTATTTCTGCTTTGCTTGTAACAGGAATCATAAAGAGAAGCAGCATCTGAATCATACATAACCTATATTGCATCTTACTTTTGCTCATAAATTTTTCTCTCATAACCACAACTCCTTATTTTCTTTAATTAACAGAATTTCTTCAAAAAGTCTCTATAAGTAAAAAAATAGGGAGTGGGAACTTTTTGGATCCTCTGGTTTTACATGTAATGTAGGTTAAGCCTTAAGAAGGATTGACAAAGACTATTTTCACTATCGTGGTCTATCCTCACTCTTTTCAAAGACTGATCGATGACGATTTTTACCTGAAAAAAAAGAGCCATTAAATTGCCCATTAAATGCCAAGGTACTTCCCACTCGACTCTCCAGGTCTTGCATGCAAATATTTGCCAGTTGTTGAAACCGAAGAATGGCCGAGAGTGGACTGAACTAAAGAAATCGGCGCTCCGTGATTTAAAGCATGGCTTGCGTGACAATGCCTCAGCCAATGAGGACTCACCTTTCTTATAATCCCAGCTCTGAGTCGTGCCTCAGTCACAATTTCTCTCACTCTATTTTCTGAAAGCTTATCACTCATTTGAGATTGAAAAACAAACTCATGGGAATAGGAAGTTGGTCTTTTTAAAGAAATCAGATCAGAATAGGTAGATTGAGAAACGACCACGACACGAAGCTGATCCCCCTTGCCTTGTTCAATCTGAAGTTGACCCTGCCCATCTTCCCTAGCTGTGATGTCTTTCCATTTCAGCTTGCACAGTTCTGAAATCCGAACTCCACTGCTATAAAGAACCTTCAGCACCGTACGATTCCGTAAGTTTTGGGTGAGGTGGATCATCCGCAAAACTTCTTCTTCCTCTAAGTAGCGTTCGGCTAATTTTTGTTTTGATTTAACTTGAGGCAGAAAAGCGGCTGGATTTGTGGGGAGGTACCCACACTTGTGGGCAAAACAAAGAGCGCGTGGCTGCAATTCGCTGTTTGATCGTCTCAGGTTTTCGTGCTTTGAGAAGGTTTATAAAATTTTGCAAAAATTGTAGGTCAGCGTGTTTCAAAGACCTGGGATGGAGATTGGCTAAAAGATCCTCAGCAATTCGGTTGTAGGCTTGAATCGTTTTTTTCGATTTCCCATGGAGCCAGGATTTAATTAAGGCTTCGTCTTGGACTTGGGTTACTTTATTTATGACATAGTTTTGCTCATCCATGTACAGTACACCCTCTATTCACGTGTATGCTCCAATATTTTTATTTGATTTAAAAAAAGATTCCAAATTTCAAGAAATGGCTTTTTTGGTGGAGAGAGTTGAACACTTCTCCACGATGTTTCCAAAACCGATGTATCCAAGGCACTAAAAAAATCACTCAAATTTTTTGGTACTGGAGTCTTACGCGTTTCAAATGTTTTTTGAATAGCACTCCAATATCTGGAAGGCGATCCTAGTTTTGGAAATATCAAAGTCATATCGTAAATATCTTTAGCTCTGGAACTGGTTTGCCCTCGATCGACCAATGCTTGGATTTTTTCAGAATAAATAAACTCAAGTGGGTAAATTCTCCAAAGAATAGGAGCTTGACCTGGCAAAAGGGATGGCATTTCTTCACGCACTTTTGTTTTTTCAATTTCATTCCCAAAGCCGATATCTAAATGAAGACGAGATAATTTCTTAATTTTATTTTCTGCAGTTGGGGGCTCCCCAATTTGAAATGGAAAGCTGATTCGATATCCTCCATAGTCCCCTTGATCTTTGAGATCTTCAACTTCAATGTCTCCAAACCAGAGTCCATCATCAAGATCTCTTTTTAAAGCCATTTTAACAAGATCTGGCACTTGAGAGCGCCGCAAATCCACAGCCAGTGCATCAATGTCACGAGTAAATCGATTGCTGGTTAAAGTTTTAAGAAGAACAAATCCCCCTTTAAAAATAAGATGCTCTGAAAGCTTTGGATGCGCCTCGATTCGAGCCACCGCTCGTTCCAAGGCGACGAGGAGTCTTAAATCGTTGAATGAAAGATTTTTTTCTTCTTTGGAGAGTTTTTGAATATGACCACTAACCATTTTAGAGCTGATCGACATTATGCAAATACCTCAAGTGTTTTTTTGATCCTATTGTAAAAACCCAGTTGAGTTGCTATTTCGGCTAGGTCTTTTAATTTTACTTTTTTAGACTGCAGACAATTCCTCAAAGCCTGAGTTGCGACTGGAAGCCCAATTTTATTTTTATACACGATTGCGTCAACAAGAGTCCGTTCAAGGGAGGTAATCGAATATCCTTCGTGCTGAACAATACCTATCTTCCAGCAAGGGTGCGCTACCCTAAGAAGTTTGATATTTTTATATCTTGTAAGTTTGTTGGCAGAAACCATGAGCCAGGTCTGCTTAGGAATGATGTCGGTGCACTCATAGTAAGAAAGAGCCGACATCAAGCAAATAACTGAGGGTGTACCAATCAGGCGCGTTGCCATTTGGAATTGAGCTTCCTCAGAGTAATCAAGTCCAGCTTTGAGATAGATATCTCGTCCAAAATGATGAATTTCCCCTGCTTGAACAAGACTTCTCAGTTTCTGCAAAGAGAGTCCGTATTTCAGAGCCTCTTCGTAGGTAAAGGGACGGTTTTGCAAAGGCTTAGGAATCGGAGATGAACTCATAACAATAAAGTAACATATTTTTTAAAAAATGGTACCTTATTGTTATTCCAGATCTACCTTGAGAGAGCCTCTCAAAGTTATCCCCAAAGGTAGGGCTAAAAAGTGACGTTATCCACGATTTTTTAAGGGTCCAAACCGATCCAAACTGGGGTACGGAAACCATTTCTCTATAAAGAGCCACAAGGAACTTTTTTATTGAAATTTGAGCCGTTTTTGGCTTGTTTTCATTTTTAAATAAAATATAGATACTTTAGTGAAATCCGACTCTTTAGCTTAGGAGTATTTCAATCAAATAATAATACCGGACGCATTGATTAAATCAACTATTGTAACCCATTGAAATCACAGCATTAACTCCATTCTCGGAAATCACACTTACCGCGATAGGTCAATTTTTAAGCTCTCTAGGCTTCATGGCCTAGCTCGAGTATTTTCATTGCCAATTTTAAATAAGCAGATGAAAAGAAGATATGCCAAGGCCCAGTCACACAGCTTATCCACGGCTGAAACACTCTATTACTGCAGAAGAATTATTGCGTTGCTACACTCCCAGCATTGAAGAACAATCTTTAGCCGAAACCTCTGCAAGAGGACCTTCAGCTAAACTGGGTTTTTTGTTGTTGTTAAAAACGAGTCAAACCCTTGGGCGATTTATTTCAATATCTGAAATTCCAAAAGAGATTATAGATCACATCGCGACGTTCATGGGACTACCCAACTCTTGCAAGGAGCTTGATTCTTACGATCAGTCTGGCACTCGCTTAAGACATATTCGAATGATTCGGAAGAGTCGTGGGCTGAAACCTTTTGATTTAAAAGCATTCAAAGTGGCTGAGGATGCAGTCAGGAAAGCCTCGTTCACTCGAGATGATGTGATTGATCTCATCAACATTGCTATAGAGGAATTGGTTAAAAATTCCTGTGAACTCCCTTCCTTTAAATCATTAGTTGATCTTGCTCAAGCAGAAAAAAGAAGGGCAAATCAAGGTCATATTGAAATGATTTTTGAAAGGCTCAATGAATCTCAAAAATCAGAAATTGATCAAGCCCTGCAAATTGAGCCAAAATCTACATACTCTGATTGGAATCTTGTGAAGCAAGATCCTGGTAATCCATCGCCCTATCACCTCAAAGACCTTTTGGTTCAGCTTAAGACTGGCAAAGCAATTGGTCTCCAAGATGCTTTATTTGAAGATATTCCCCTGGACAGGCTGGAGCAGTTTGCAACTGACGCGAAGACTCTCAATATCAGTCGCATGAACCGCATGGAGTCCAAAAAGAAATATGCTCTTGCAGCATGTTTGTTTCGTACGCAAAAATCGCAAGCACTGGATGATATCGGAGAAATGATTATTCGATGTATGCAAAAAATCCACACGCGAGCTGAAAGGTCACTTGAAAATTATCTAAAAAGACACCGAGACAGAACGGACCAGTTAATCTCAAAGCTCGAAAATGTGGCACTTGCTGCCAGCGAACCATTCTCTGTCAACAAGTTGAGTCATGCAGTAAAAATGGCTTTGGGACCTTCTCCTCATCAAGTGGTGATGGAGTGTCGTGAGCATTTAGCCTACAAAGACAGTAATCATTTTCCATTTCTTTGGAATCACTTCAAAAGCCAGCGTTCCGTTCTCTTTCAAGCTCTGGAAAGCTTGGATATACAGTCAACGAGCCAAGATCATTCTCTTCTATCTGCAATCACTTTTATTTGTCAGAACAAGTTATCCAGTGAGGACTGGCTTTCCAGTTATCGCTGGAATGGGCATCAAGTAGAATATCTCGTAGATTTATCCTGGATTCCAGAAAGCTGGTACAAATTTGTTACGGGTGAAGAAAAAAAGGGGCACCCTATTACAAAGATCGATCGAAGAAATTTTGAAGTCTGTGTTTTTACTCATGTCATGTGGGAATTGAAGTCAGGCGATCTCTTTATTGTCGGGAGTCAAAATTTTTCAGATTTCAGGAAACAGTTTATATCATGGGAAGAATATAAAAAAGGGTTACCTCAGTTCCTAAATGAAGTTGGACTTCCTACTCATTTGAAAGACCTCATTGAAGAACTGAAGAGTCGCCTGACAAAAGTAGCAAGAGAGACGGATCGGGCATTTCCTGGATGTACCGCTATTAAATTCATCAATGGAAAGCCTGTTTTAACTAAACTTAATCGAAAACGAACGCCACAACAATTAGCTGTTCTTGAAGCGATCATTGAGAGTCGTATGCCAAGAGTAAGCATCTTAGATGCTTTGGCCGATACGTTCAGGTGGGTTGGACTCAGTAAGTTTTTTAGGCCTCTTTCAGGTCAGATGTCGAGATTGGATGATTTAGACTTAGAAGAGAAACACATCTCTACTCTATTTTGTTATGGTTGCAACCTAGGTCCAACTCAAACAGTCCGTAGTTTAAAAAATTCTAATAGGAAACAGTTAGCTTATTTTCATCAAAGACATTTCACAGAAAACAAAATTCATGACGCTATTACAGCTGTCATCAATGAGTACAATCGTTTTGATCTGCCAAAGTGCTGGGGTTCTGAGAAATCAGCATCGGCAGATGGAACAAAATGGGATCTCTACGAACAAAATCTTTTATCAGAGTATCACATCCGTTATGGAGGCTACGGTGGGATCGGCTATTATCATACCTCAAGTACCTACATTGCTCTTTTTTCTCACTTTATTCCTTGTGGATTGAGAGAGACCACTTATGTTTTAGATGGACTGTTAAAAAATAAATCTGATATTCAACCTGACATCATTTATGGAGATAGCCACGCTCAAAATGCTGCAGCTTTCGGTCTTTCTTTTTTTCTGGGTATTCATTTAATGCCAAGAATTAAAAACTGGAAAAAACTGACGCTCTATAAGCCTTCGAAAATGGAGCATTATCAGCACATTGAGCCCCTTTTTTCTGGAGAAGTGATTGAACAGAACTCCATCGAGCCCTTAGGCAGCAAGTTCGGGTTTTGTGCTTTGACGCATGATAACTTCTGTTCCAAACGGAGTTACAATTAGGTTTTGCTTGCTCAATTCGCCAATCAGTTGATCACAACTT
>Ga0302191_10001397_pt1 | contig 15392 bp, 10 predicted proteins | sample II_Bog_E3_1_FD_198775 | JGI IMG/M metagenome (GOLD analysis project Ga0302191, IMG submission 198775) | Peat permafrost microbial communities from Stordalen Mire near Abisko, Sweden - II_Bog_E3_1 | ecosystem: Environmental > Terrestrial > Soil > Wetlands > Peat | place: Sweden: Abisko...
GGAAACCACGCGCAGCGAATTCGTTGACAGCCTTCTCAACTACGGTATTAACTGCGGAATGATTGGCTGATAAGGCCAGAATTACTTGCGGCGCACCCTTGGTCACTTTAAAAGTCTTTCCATCCTTGGATTTGACCGTCGCTTCTGTGCGTTTGTGCACCGGATCAAAAGGTTGAAAATGGACCATTTGATAATCCTTTAAAGCTTGGCTTTCTTTAATACCACCAAGAACAGCCAGATCAATCGTATCATTATTGTCAGCACGGGATGCGAGCGCGGCATTGAGAACAATCTGATCAACTGGAATATTATTAACACTAAAGGGATCACCCAAGGTGAGCTTGTTTTGGGTCAATGTACCCGTCTTATCCGCGCATAAAATATCCACACCAGCCAATTCTTCGATCGCGACCAGACGGCTGACAATGGCTTGCTTTTTAGCCAGAAGACGCGCCCCAACCGCCATTGTCACCGATAATACCGTTGGCATGGCCACGGGAATGGCCGCAACAGTTAATACCAAAGCAAATTGCAAAGTGGTTAAAATATGATCCCCTCGGAAAATCGCGACAATAATTATTACCGCCACTAAAGCTACCGCAAGAATGATCAAGTAATTACCAATCTTCAACACTGCTTTCTGAAAATGGCTAACCGTATGAGCTTGCTGGACGAGTTGCGCTGTTTTTCCAAAATAAGTATTCTCACCCGTACCATAAACCATGGCTTCAATTTCACCCTGTCGAATGATCGAACCTGAAAATACAGCTCCACCGGATTTAATTGAAGCTGGCAGAGATTCTCCTGTTAATTGGGATTGATCCACCTCAATGGAATCACCTGCGAGTAAACGCGCATCCGCTGGCACAATATCTCCTAAGCGAAGTTGAATAACATCACCGGGAACAACTTCACGTGCTGGTGGGTTGATCCACTTCCCATCACGTTTCACACGGGCTTTAATGGCCAATTTAGCTTTTAGGGCAGCAATTGCATTGCCTGCTTCACGTTCTTCCCAGAATCCAACTACTGCGTTGGTCATCAACAAAACAAGTATTATAAAAAAATCAGGCCAATGACGGACAATACCTGACAAAATCACAGCCACCTCAATCATCCAGGGAATAGGTCCCCAGAAATAACTGAGGAATTTCAAGAACATATTGGTTTTCTCAACTGTAATCTCATTGGGCCCGTATTTGGTCAAACGTTTTTCAGCCTCTGCCTGACTTAAACCTTCTGTTGATGATTCTAATTTTTTCTCCAACTCAGGCATCGGTAAAGATTTTAATTCGCTGCTCGTATTTGGCTTGAGAACGGTCTTTGATTTAGGCTTATTTTTAATAGCTTCTTCGTTTTCTTTCATACAGAACTCCGTTCCTTGGATTTCACGTAACGCTCAATCAATGTATTCGTTGAACTATCGTGATTAAGATCATGCGCAAGATTCCATCCGGCCCCAACCTTAAGTTCCGGGATAATACGTTCGGCAAGCACCTTGCCTAACTCAACACCCCATTGGTCGAAAGAATCAATCTTCCAAATAGTTCCTTGAGTGAAAACGCTATGTTCATAGAGTGCGACCAGTTTACCTAATGCCTGCGGAGTCAAACGCTCTAAGATAATCGTACTGGAAGGACGATTGCCCTCGAAATCTTTGTAAGGTTGCTCTGACGATTGACCAATGGCCAGTGCTTCTGCCTGTGCAAAAACGTTGGCTATCAGCATGTCATGATGAAGCCCCAGAGGATGTAGTGGCTGGTTAAAAGCGATAAAGTCACATGGGATGAGCTTGGTTCCTTGATGAATTAATTGATAAAAAGAATGTTGGCCATTGGTGCCAGGCTCACCCCAATAAATTGGTCCGGTTTGATAATCTATTTTCTTACCATCAAGGGTCACATGCTTACCATTACTCTCCATCGTCAACTGCTGCAGATAGGCAGGAAATCGCTTTAGGTACTGCTCATAGGGAAGAACAGCTATCGTTTGAGCCCCAAAAAAGTTGTTATACCAAATACCTAAGAGTCCCATCAGAACTGGCATATTTATTTCAAAAGGAGCTGTTCGGAAATGTTCATCCATCTGATGAAAACCATCAAGCATGGCTCGAAAATTCTCAGAACCAATGGCTAACATTGTTGATAATCCAATGGCTGAATCCATTGAATAGCGCCCGCCGACCCAATCCCAGAACTCGAACATATTTGAAGGATCAATACCAAACTCTCTTACTTTTAGGGCATTAGTTGAGACAGCGACGAAATGTCGGGCAACGGCTGATTCATCTTTTAAAGCATGAAGAACCCATTCACGGGCTGTATGAGCGTTGGTCATCGTCTCTAAGGTCGAAAATGTTTTCGATGAAATAATGAATAATGTCTCTTCAGCATTAATATCCCGCGTAGCCTCGAAAAAATCGGTGGCATCAATATTCGAGATAAAATGAAAAATCAACTCACGCTGGCTATAAAAACGCAATGCCTCATAAGCCATGACTGGTCCTAAATCAGAACCACCAATACCAATATTAATGATGTTACGTATTGGCTTGCCAGTATGCCCCTTCCATTCCCCTCTTCGTATCCGATTTGAAAAATCAGCCATCCTGTCAAGAACAGCATGAACCTGTGGAACGACGTCAATACCATCCACCATGATGGATTGACCTTGAGGTGAACGCAGGGCTGTATGCAAAACAGCCCGATTCTCTGTGACATTAATCTTGTCACCACGAAACATGGCATCAATACGATCCTTTAAGCCAGATTCTTTGGCTAATTGTAAAAGCAGTTTAAGTGTCTCATCAGTAACACGATGTTTGGAATAATCAAAATAAATACCAACAGCATCCACGTTCATTTGCTTGCATCGATCTAGATTTTCTTCAAAAAGATCGCGAAGATGTAAATCTCGAACTTCCAGGTAATGAGCTTCAAGATCCTGCCATATAAGGCTTTTTGTAGGTAGTTGGCTCTTTATCATATTTTCCTCTACTTAATTTTGGAGCTATTAATTCCAGCCTTGACAATAGCTAAAAACTGATCGGCTTTCAAACTATCACCTCCGATTAGGACACCATCCACACCTTGCTTACTAAAAAATGCAGCGGCGTTCTGGGGATTAATACTACCGCCATATTGGATGATAAGTGCCTGAGCCGCTTGTTCCCCAAATAGCTGACCAAATTTGTGCCTGATAATAGCGTGTGCATCCTGGGCTTGCTCTGCAGTTGCGTGATTAGCTTGATTACCAATTGCCCAGACCGGTTCATAGGCGACACTCAAATGTGTCAAAGTTTCTGGCGACACCCCAATCAATCCTTCAGTGAGTTGGCATTCGACGACTTTTTGGGTTTGATTATCCTTACGTTGATCTAAGGTTTCACCAACACAAAGAATCACATTGAGCCCTTCGGACAAAGCAATCAGTACTTTTTGATTGATAAAGGCGTCAAGTTCGCCAAGTTTATGCCGCCGTTCGCTATGGCCAAGAATTACATACTTGCAGCCAAGATCTCTGATCATTACAGGACTCACTTCGCCAGTAAACGCTCCTTCATTTTGTGGATAAAGATTCTGTGCACCTAGTAGTACACAGCTGTTCTTTAGAATTTCCCCAACAAGAGCTAGATATGGAAAAGGCGGGCATACGATAACAGTTACAGCATCTTCTATACCCATACCAGCTACAATTGCACCAGCCAACTGGCTTGCTTCCAAAGTATTGGTATACATCTTCCAGTTACCAACGACAAATTTTTGACGTGTGCTAAACTTCCCCAAAGTAGCAGCTCTTGTTGTTGTCATGCTACTACCCTTTCTAATTCGGAGGAGTATTCACCGCGTCGTGCTGCCCTATTACACCGTGCTCGATGATACAATGCTTCTTGAGCTGCTAAACAATTGACATCTTGGCCTAACCAAATCTCCATAGCCGGCTGTTGGATAGCACGGGCAAATGAAAACGCCAGGGGCCAGGGCAATCGTGATTTAAACGTGAGGTTCATGGCATTCAAACGTTCTGAAGCCAATTCACAAGATTGGCCGCCTGATAAGAATGCAACACCTCCGACGCTAGCCGGAACAACGCGCAACAGAGATTTCACTGTCACCTCAGAAACTTCTTCAACTGATTCTTGGACTGTACAATCGAGTCCCGGAAGAATCATATTTGGTTTGAGGATCATGCCTTCTAACATTACCCCTTGTATAAAAAGATGATGGAATACTGTTTCTAGGACTTCCTCTGTTAACCGGCGACAATGCTCGAGGGTATGATCGCCATCCATCAGAACTTCTGACTCAACGATTGGGACAAACCCTGCTTCCTGGCACAAGGCTGCATAACGACTCAGAGCCTGTGCGTTGGCCTCAATGCAAGCACGACTTGGAATTCCATCTCCAACTGCAAGAACAGCACGCCACTTGGCAAATCGAGCTCCCATTTGATAATATTCTGTCAGTCGCCCACGCAAACCATCGAGACCTTCAGTTATTTTCTCACCTGCGTGACCCGCCATGTCTTTTGCCCCGATATCAACCTTAATGCCTGGTATGATGCCAATATCATTGATAACTTTTAGAAATGAAGTCCCATCTCGCTTCTTCTGCCTGATTGTTTCATCATATAAAATCACTCCGCTGATATATTCCCCGAGACCTGGTGTCGTTATAATTAATTCACGATAAGCTCGTCTAGTTTCCTCGTTTTGAGGAATGCAAAGCAACGCAAATCGTTTATTACAGGTTGGATTACTCTCATCCATCGCAAGTAATCCTTTATCATCTGCCATCAACTTTCGGCAAGTTTCCTTCAATTCCTGCGTATTCATTTTGTATTACCCCACTTCCAGTTACGTATTTCCGGTAAGTCTTGACCGTTTTTATCTATGTAAATCTTGTGCTCAACGAGTTTGTCTTGCATCATCTTCTTAAGATAGGCACCCTTGGTGCCCAACTGCGGAAGGCGATCAATCACATCCTGTACTAAATGAAAACGATCCAGGTCATTCTGTACCCTCATATCAAAGGCGGTGGTGATCGTTCCTTCTTCCTTGTACCCCCTCACATGCAAATTGCGATTGGTACGTCGATAGGTCAATCGATGAACAAGCCATGGGTATCCATGAAAGCCAAAGATGATGTGCTTGTCCTTAGTAAATAATGAATCGTAATCTGTTTCGTTGAGTCCATGCGGATGCTCACTCGCTGACTGTAATTTCATGAGATCAACGACATTAATGACCCTTATTTTCAAATCAGGCAAATGTTGTCGAAGTATAGAAACGGCAGCTAATATTTCCAGTGTCGGCGTATCACCGCAACAGCCCATGACAACGTCCGGTTCAGAGCCTTGATCATTACTGGCCCATTTCCAGATACCAATACCTTCCGTACAATGAACTATTGCCTCTTCCATAGTCAACCATTGTGGTAATGCATGTTTTCCCGCAACGATGACATTGACATAATGCAGGGTACGCAGGCAATGATCCATCACCGAAAGCAAACAATTGGCATCTGCGGGCAGATAAACACGTATGATGTCAGCTTTTTTATTGATCACATGATCAATAAAACCAGGGTCCTGATGGGTAAAACCATTGTGATCCTGTTGCCAGACGTGGGATGCTAATATATAATTAAGTGATGCTATCTTCCGACGCCATGGCAGTTCCAATGTTACCTTTAACCACTTCGCATGCTGGCTGAACATCGAGTCTACTATACGGATGAAAGCCTCATAACTGTTAAACACCCCATGCCGACCTGTTAATAAATATCCCTCCAGCCAACCCTCACATTGATGTTCGCTCAACATTGAATCAAGAACACCGCCTTCGGGGGCAAGGAATTCATCATTCTTAACCTCCCTGGCATCCCACTGGCGATTGGTTACTTCAAATGCGGCCCCAAGTAAATTTGATATCGTCTCATCAGGACCAAAAAGCCTAAAATTGCGATATTCTTGATTATTTTTAATCACATCACGCAAAAAATTTCCTAATATGAGCGTATCTTGGGCCTGTATTGCTCCGGGTGAGGGAACCTTGAGAGCGTAAAGGCGAAAATCAGGCATACGCAATTCACGTAAGAGGATGCCACCGTTTGTATGTGGATTAGCTCCCATACGTCTAATTCCTTTGGGTGCTAGTTCGGCTAATTCCGGTATAAGCGTTCCCTCTTGGTTGAATAGTTCCTCTGCTTTATAACTCTTCATCCAGTTCTCCAACAGTTTAAGATGATCAGGATGATCAGCATCAACGAGTAGAGGTACTTGATGGGACCGGAACGTACCTTCTATTTGCAAACCATCGACAATCTTCGGTCCTGTCCAGCCTTTAGGTGACCTTAAAACAATCATTGGCCAGCGCGGCCTGGTATTGTCTTTTTTATCGCGAGCATTGATATGTATATTCTTAATATCTGTAATAACACGATCCAATGTGGCTGCCATCAGTTGGTGCATCTCTGCTGGGTCATCGCCTTCCACAAAATAAGGCGTCCAACCGCAACCTTGAAAGAATTTCTCCAATTCCTCATGTTCAATACGTGCCAAGACAGTTGGATTGCTAATCTTAAAACCATTAAGGTGAAGGATCGGCAATACGGCACCATCAGAAATTGGATTTAAAAATTTATTAGATTGCCAGGCTGTTGCTAAAGGACCTGTTTCTGATTCTCCATCTCCAATGATACAAGCAACTATTAAATCGGGATTATCAAATGCAGCTCCAAATGCATGGGATAAGGAGTACCCAAGTTCCCCGCCTTCGTGGATTGAACCCGGCGTTGTTGGTGCTACATGGCTCGAAATCCCACCAGGAAATGAAAATTGCTTGAATAGTTTCTTCATCCCGGCTTCATCCTGTGTAATATTTGGATAAACTTCACTCCATGTGCCTTCAAGATAAACATTACCCACAATCGCCGGCCCCCCATGTCCAGGACCCGCGATGTAGAACATATTCAAGTCATAATCCTTAATGACCCTGTTTAAATGCACATAGATAAAATTCTGTCCTGGCGTTGTTCCCCAATGACCTACCACAAGTGGCTTCACATGGGACATTTTCAATGGTTCTTTAAGCAAAGGGTTGTCGTAAAGGTAAATTTGACCGACGGAAATGTAATTGGCCGCACGCCAATACGCGTTTATCTTTTGAAGTAATTCATTAGATAATGGTTTATTAGGATCAACTATTCCTCGCGGTATCCCATTGACAATTTCATTTACTCTATTTTTCATATTAAGGCTCCCTGGGGTATTAAATCTTCAGCCCAATAATACGGTCGTTTGTAGTAATTATGAAGATTGGTTTCATACTTTCGGGTCATCAACAATTAATCTGAATATTCCGGCGCTTGTTGAACGGTCTCGCGTGTTACATTGAGAAAAATCTTTGATTCGACCCAATTAATACTGTCAATCCATTTGGGCGCAATCAAGACCTTCTTGCCTGCCCACCAATTATTAGTATCAATGATTAAATAACGGATCGCCCACGATTCATCATCAACAATGAAATCATCGACATGACCTATCTGGCCATCTGTTGCTTGGATATGATATCCACCCACATGTCGAGTGCTGCGCAAATGTGAATCCCAAGTCTTGCCGATTTGACGGGATGCTCCTAATAGCTGTTGACTACGTGTAAGGGATGAATTACCACCCCACATGTATGAACCTCCCCAATAAGATGGATATCCATAATAGCCGTAATAAGAATCCTCAAATTGCCGTGATACGGGTTTGTCCGTGTTCAAGGATGGACTATCCTCAATCTTCTTCTTGGTCAAATTAATTGAAATATTCTTATCTTCGCGATCCACAGCAATAAGAGCATACGGAGAAATCAATACCTGGCTCGCTGGAAGCCAGCTTCCTGTATCAACGACCAAATAACGTATCGTCCAGTACTGGTCATCGAAGTAAAAATCTTTGATCTTCCCGATATCACCATCCAGGCTATCCAATGTATAACCTTCCAATGTTTTAACTTTATTTAGTTTCATGATGATCCTTTCATAGGGACAAGTTCATCGTCCCAATACCCTTGACGGCTGTAATGCCCCCACAATTTGGATTCGTACTCTCGCGTTAGTAAAGAAGATTCTGTGTATTCCGGTGCTTTTTGAATATCTTCACGGGAAAGATTCACAAATATTTTAGAGTCTCTCCAATCAATGTTGTTGATCCATTGAGGTGAAATTAAAACCCTTTTTCCCTGCAACCAGTTTTTCGTATCAATGATTAGATAACGTATAGTCCACCTATCATGATCAATAATGAAGTCCTCAATGTGGCCAATTTCTCCATCTGTCGCTTGTATATGATAGCCAGTCACTTTATGGGTACTTCTTAAATGAGGATCCCACATCTTGCCATCCTTATTTGGTATTCCCCATCTCTTAGGATCACGCATAATTGATGGATATCGTCCCCACATATCATCACCATCCCAATAGGATGGCCATCCATAATAACCATAATAGGCATCTTCAAATTGCCGCGAGACGGGTTTGTCCGAATTATAGGATGGGCTGTCCTTGATCTTCTTTTTGGTCAAATTGATCTGGATATCCTTGTCTTCCTGATCAACATGAATAAGAGCATAAGGTGAAATCAATACCATATTAGGCTGAATCCAATCGCCTGCTTCAACAACTAGGTATCGAACTGTCCAAAACTTATCATCAAAATAAATGTCTGTGACCTTTCCTATATCACCGTCAATACTATCCAATTTATACCCTTCTAATGTTTTAGCTTTGTTTAACATAATCGTAGTCCTTTCATAAAATATGTTTGAATTAGACAGCAGTATCAAATTTAAGTATTTGACTTGCCTGTTGTGCAATCATGAATTCTTCATCCGTATGAATAACCCGTACGTTTACCCAGCTTGTTTCTTTTGAAATTAACCCCTCATTGGTTCTGTTAAGGTTTTCATCGATTTCAATTCCAAAAAATTCAAGACCCTCGCAAATTCTCTGACGGATTGCAGGTACGTTCTCGCCGATGCCTCCCGAGAATACCAAGGTGTCAAGTCCACCAAGTGCCGCACTATATGATCCAATCCATTTCTTGGTTTGATAACAAAAAACCTCAATAGCTTCCTTGGCACGAATATCATTGGCTTCGTGCAATATCAAATCTTTCATATCAGAGCTGGTTTCAGAAATTCCAAGAAGCCCTGATTCCTCATTCACCATGTGCTGAAACTGCCCCGCATCCATCCCTTCTGTCCGTGCTAAATAATAGTTAAGCCCAGGGTCTAAATCTCCGCATCGTGTCCCCATGACTAATCCAGCACTTGGAGTAAACCCCATGCTTGTATCAATGCTTTTGCCATCCTTAACAGCCGCCAAACTGGCTCCATTTCCCAAATGAGCAAGTATGACTTTGGAATCAAGCACATCTTCCCCCTCCAGACGGGCCAGTTCCCGCATCAAAAATGAATAGGAAATCCCATGAAATCCAAACCGGCGAACTCCCTTTGTTTCATATCGACGAGGAATCGCTAATATTTGGGCCACTCGTGGCATATCATGATGGAATGCTGTATCAAAACACAAAACTTGAGGTACATCAGGAAATTGATAAATAAATGCCTCAATGATCATAAGTTCCTGGGGTAGATGCTCTGGGTCAAAGGCTTCATAGAGGTATAAATCATCTAGGATTTCTCTTGTTACTATTTGCGGTTCGCTGTATTTAGGCCCACCTTCCACCATGCGATGTCCTACAGCTGTCAACGCGTCAGCCCCAACACGTTTTTGGATCCAATCCATTAATACACCCACTGCCGCTTTTTGATCACCCGCGATAATGTCCTTTGAAAAATTGTCTGTCTGAGCCAGACCCTTAATACGTAAGAGGCTCTTTGGCAATCCTATCCTTTCAAGACTTCCCTCAAATACCTTTCTTTGTACCTCTGCAACCTCATATAAGGCAAATTTGATACTTGATGAACCACCATTGATGGCCAATACATTTTTCATTTTTATATATCCAGTCCTAGGCAAGCTAACTTTGCTCGCGTACTTTTATAATCTGTATGAAAAATACTGTTTATGCCCAGACTTTCCGCCACCTGAACAAACAAAAATGTGTCATCAATATAGACTATTTGTTGAGGCAGGACCTGGGAGGTATCCAGTGCTAATCGGAAAATATCCTTGTCTGGCTTACAAAGACCGACATAGCAGGAAGAAACATAAAAATCCACGAAACCATCAAGCTCAAACTTTTTAATACGGTATGCATTTATTTCCCTAGCCTCATTACTTACCACAACGATTTTTAACCCATACTTTGCCTTAATCTTTGTGATCAAATCAATCATCAGAGGATACGGCTTGTTTTGTGCGAACATGAATTTCTTAAAAACATTCATTGAAAATTTACGCCCCTCGTAAAACACCACACGTTTTAAATATTCTTCAAGAGAAAGTTTACCCAACTCAAATATATTGAAATTCTCATAATGACGGATTTCCATCTCTTTATAATTTAAATCAAAAGTCTTTGCGGCCAAGGATCGAAATTCATGACCCCATCCATTGGTGAGCAAAACGTCCCCGATATCTACAAATAACGTCGTAATAGAAAGATTCTTTTTCATTAAGATGCACCATCACTTAAGCGGCCATTCGTTATACTTATATTCTTAATTTTATTTGAAAGATCCGGGATTAACACCCCATCCTGAAGCCGCCACTGCCAATTTCCATCAGCTACGCCTGGAAAATTCATCCTTGCCTCTGTACCTAAATTCAAGAAATCTTGCATAGGAATAATGGCTGTGTTGGCTTGGGAGCCAAAAGCTTTTCGGATCATGGCCCAAACAATATCCGCATTCTTCACACCTAGCTGTTTCTCTAAATTGTTACGTTGGTCAGCTGACAAATGTTCATACCAGCCTTCTGTAGTATCGTTATCGTGAGTTCCAGTATAAATCACTGAATTAACCAGCTGCTCATCTGAAAGAATTGAATTAGTTCCAAGTTCGCTGCCATACTCAAACTGAAGTACTTGTGTTCCCGGAATTTGAAACTGTTCCATTAAAGCAGTCACTTCGGGTATTACGACCCCGAGATTATCTGCAATAAAAGGCAGTACACCAAAAGCCTCTCGTAGGGCTTGTAAAAATGAAGCCCCTCCTCCTGCTACGTATTCTCCATTTTCTGCTGTCTTGGCTTGAGCCGAAACTTCAAAGGTACGAACAAACCCAATAAAATGATCCAGCCGAACAAGATCGAAACGCCTTAGAGCAATTCGTATACGCTCAATCCACCAGCTATATTTCTGTTGGGCTAAAACATCCCAGCGATAAACCGGCAGGCCCCACAGCTGTCCCGTTTTAGAAAAATAATCAGGTGGGACACCTGCGACTACAGAAGGATTTCCATCAGCATCAAGTTTAAAAAATTCAGGATGGGCCCACACATCAGCGCTTTGATGGGCTACAAACATAGGAATATCGCCAATCAATCGGATTCCCTTCGATTTGCAATAAACTTTTAATTCATTCCACTGCACTGCGAACTGCCACTGGACAAATTCATGGTAACGTATCTCAGCGCCTAAATCTTTTTGCACAGCGATGATTGCATCTAACTGGCGTGTTTTCAGCTCCTGGCTCCATCGGGTCCAATTTGAAGTGCCTTCTTTAGTTTGAATGGCTAAAAACAACGAAAAATCATCAAGCCAATATGATTCCAAGTGTTTAAATGCATTAAAATCAATTTGGGATTGACCTTGGGGCTTATTCTCAAAATTCTCAAATGCACGTCTTAGCAATCTTGTCTTTAATTCTTCTGCCGCTGGATAATTCACCTTTCCATCATTAGAAGATATGTAATGTTCGATATCAGAACTTTCTAAGAATCCTTCGGATACCAGGCGATCAGGACTCACCAAGAGTGGATTACCTCCAAAAGCAGACATTGATTGATAAGGACAATTCCCCTCTCCAGCTGGGCCGACAGGAAGCATCTGCCAGAGCGAAAGCCCACTTGTTCCCAAAAAATCTACAAAACGGGCTGCTGAGGGACCAATATCACCTATAGGATATTGATTGAAAAGGGAACTTGGATGCATTAACACACCTGAACTTAGTTGTTTCATCATGTATCCTCTTACTTCCTTGCCAAAAGTATCGCACTGCTACGGGCTTGAAGGTGATAAGCCTTTGTATCCTCAATTTGAAACTCTTTTGAAATTGAGTGGGATGTGTCTACAGCCAGATGCCAAACAGGCCAAAAGGATACCTTGGGTAAAATAAAATTAATTCCCTGTGAATCTGCATTGAACATCAAGTAGATTTTTGACTGGGTATTTTCATGTATCAAGCAGGCTAACTGCTTATTATTTGAATCATCCCAATTGGGTAACTCGCCATGGGGACTAAACCACTGAATCTCAGCATCTGTATAAAATTGTTCTTTGCTAAGAATAGGATGATCGCGACGAAATGTCAGCAAGTCACGGGTGAAATTGAAAATTTCCTGATGTTCCTTAAGATGACTCCAGTTAAACCAGCTTATTTCATTATCCTGACAATACGCGTTATTATTGCCCTCTTGTGTGCGGCGAAATTCATCCCCGCCTGATAACATCGGGACGCCACGGGATATTAACAGTGTTAAAAGGAAGTTCTTGATCTGACGCTTTCTAATATCCTCAATATGACTATCATTGGTCTGGCCTTCAACACCATAATTGGCACTTAAATTTTCGTTAGTCCCATCCTTGTTATTTTCTCCATTTGCTTCATTGTGCTTGGAGTTATAGCTCACCAGATCATTGAGGGTAAAACCATCATGACAGGTAATGAAATTGATACTGCTATCCGGTCCTTTGCCGGATTTTGTGTAAATATCGGCACTGCCACAGATACGTTGGGCAAATAAACCCAAGATCCCATCATCGCCGCGCCAAAACCTCCGTATTACATCCCGATACCGACCGTTCCATTCGGCCCAACGGCGTTTTGAGAAACTCCCAACTTCATACGCTCCAGCCGCATCCCACGGTTCAGCGATTATCCGCACATCCTTTAATATCTTGTCATCAGCAATAAGCTCGAGTACAGGGGCATTGGACAACAATTTTCCAGTGCAGTCACGATCAAGCACCGTGGCCAGATCAAAACGGAACCCATCAACATGCATTTCTTCAACCCAATAACGCAACGCGGTCAAAATGTGGTCCCTCACAACAGGATGATTGGCGTTAATAGTGTTGCCTGTTCCTGAATAGTCCTTATAAAAACGTTTATCGTCTGCTAACATGTAGAATATTCTGTTATCAATACCACGAAAACTAAGTGTGGGCCCACGCTCGTCCCCCTCAGAAGTATGATTAAAGACCACGTCTAAAATCACCTCAATTCCTGCCTTATGCAAAGCTTGGACCATTTCCTTAAATTCTTGTTTCTGATGACCAATGCCGTCCAAACTGCTATAGGAAGCCTTAGGTGCAAAAAAGGCTACAGGGTCATATCCCCAATAATTCTTGAGGGGTTTACCCGTTGGTGAATATTTACCTGTTGGCTGATTTTCATTGAACTCTTGTACCGGCATAAGCTCAATAGCTGTAATACCTAAGTTTTTAAGATAGGGAATCTTTTCCATTAGACCCCTATAGGTTCCAGGATTTTTCACACCGGAACTTGGATGATTTGTAAAACCACGGACATGCAATTCATAGATGACAACTTTTGACCAGGGAAGCTTTGGAGAATGATCCTCATACCATTCAAATTGCTCGTCCGTGAAAACGCATTTAGGCATGCTTCCTGTATCATCGACCATCGAACATACCGCATCCGCATAAGGAACAGACACATCATACCCACGAGCTACTCCGAAATCCCAAGTAGGCAATCTCGAAATTTCTTTAGCACAGGGATCCAAAAGAAGTTTGTTAAAATTAAAACGATGACCATCCTTGGGGTTATAGGGGCCTTCCACTCGATAGGCATAGAGCTGGCCAGGTCGAATACCTTCGATCCATACATGCCAAATATTACCTGTTCGATGGTGAATAGGATCTAAATCAATCACACGAGCGGCTTTTGAATCTTCATGATGGTCAAACAATTCAAGCCTTATGTGGGTTGCGTATTGACTAAAGATCGCAAAGTTAACACCTGTACCACATTGACTTGGCCCCAGTGGTAATGACGTGCCATCCCTGAGGTCAGCTTTTAAATCTGTTTTCTCTTTTAACTCTTGCATAAATTTTCCTTCACTTTTGCCAAAGAATCCCACCGATTTCCAAAGGCACCGCAACGCCATCACAGAACGGTATAATGCGTGCTGTATAGTCTGTTTTTGAACGGGCCGCAGAAACAGCCGTACTGTAAACATAGCCACCCGATGCACCAGCCAATGGACCCACACGGTTCATTTCCTGATGAATCGAGTCACTACCATTGATTCCATTAGCATAAAGTTCAACTCTAACTAAGTTCACATCGATATCATCGAGATAAACATCCACTTCAAAAATATTCTGGTCTGCTTTTGTTTGTGACTTCACGTTTCCAAAATGCAATTTGCCCCATTTTTCTTTTAGGGTATGTTCTGAGTTAATAATGTTCTGTCCTACCTTGCCTTTATCAGCTGAGCGCTTACGATAGGCAATGGCAGAAGGAAGATAATATTTATCAATATATTCACGCACTGTACGATTGGTTGAGAATTGGGGCGTCAAAGTGCTCATGCTTTCACGCATCTGTGCGATCCAGGCAATTGGTAAACCCTTGGTCGTACGCCCATAAAATTTAGGTATCACTTCACGTTCAAGAATTTCATAAAGAACTCCGGCTTCGATGGCATCCCAAGCTGGATCCTCGCCATGTTCCTGACCATCACCCATTGCCCACCCTACCTTAGGGGTATATGCTTCAGCCCACCAACCATCCAACTCGGAAAGATTAATCCCTCCATTAACGAGGACCTTCATCCCGCTAGTACCACACGCTTCCCAGGGACGCCTGGGGGTGTTAATCCAAACATCGACACCCCGTACTAAATGAGCCGCCATGTGCATGTCGTAATCGCTAAGGAATATGACATGATCACGAGCTTTTGTATTTCTGATAAATTGGATCCATTCCTGAATCAAGACTTGTCCTGCTTTATCCGCCGGATGTGCCTTACCTGCCATAATCAGTTGTACTGGACGTTTTTGATCGCTCAAAATACGAAGTAACCGCGCAGTATCATGAAGTAAGAGATTAGGTCGCTTGTAGGTAGCAAAACGACGAGCAAAACCCAACGTTAAAGCATTGGGATCAAAGATATTCTTAGCATGATCAATCATTTGTGTGTCTACACCACTTGCAGCTAATTCTCTGGGCAATCTTTCACGAA
>Ga0302191_10001398_pt1 | contig 15386 bp, 10 predicted proteins | sample II_Bog_E3_1_FD_198775 | JGI IMG/M metagenome (GOLD analysis project Ga0302191, IMG submission 198775) | Peat permafrost microbial communities from Stordalen Mire near Abisko, Sweden - II_Bog_E3_1 | ecosystem: Environmental > Terrestrial > Soil > Wetlands > Peat | place: Sweden: Abisko...
TATTAGTGCTGTCTCTTTTAGCTCAGCAGCGACTATATTCTTTTACTCATCGTTTCAAGATTGCTTTTTAAGGCGTTGTTTTATTGGGTGATGCTTTCTTGGAGTTATCGATTTTTGTATTGGATGTTGCCAATTTATTCCTGGAAATGCTGCTTTTCTGCTTCTGTTTACTTTAGTTTGGCGGTAATGCTCATCTACCTTTGTCGATAGCTTTCGTCTCTATTGGCTGCCTCCAGGCTTTTCCTCTCTATTTCTTGTACGAGATTATTGTTAGCATATTTCAATCTTTCAATCTCTTTATTAAAGGCCAGCTCTGACTTGCTCAATACTCCGCTGTAGTTTTCCATTTCTTGGTGGAGTTTACTTTCCTTAATTCTGATCTCCACATTTTTCTCTTCTATCAGGATGCCCATCTCATTTACCTTTGTTGCTAAATTTGATGCGTAAGTCGAAAGCTTACTGATTTCATCGTTTTGCTTTGTGATCTATTGCTCATAAAGTTGACTCTTCTGTTTTACTCTTATATTTTCTCTGTCTAAATCATTTATCTATGTCTATCTTCTTTCTAGAAGCTGGGTCGTATCTGCTAGCTTTTGTTCAGCAGTTTTCAATTGCGTCACTTTTTCTCGAATAACAATATTTAGCCTTTATATTTCTGCTTGTATCATGGTCATTGTTTCTTATTTTTATTCTTATGATTTTCTCGCATTCTGTGAAATTGATTCAATAACCCCCTGAGATTCCAATACTTCCTTTGACAATTGTTAAACTAATGGGTTCAGCTTCACATTTTTATTTTGCTATCTTTTTAACGCTTCTTATAGTCTTTGTTTTTATTCGCTGAATTTTTTCTGTTCCTTACTCCAAATTTAATCCCAATTCTTCTTTTATTCAACGTGCTTATTGGTTGATCGAAGGAGTTACTCATTTTTTTTCCTCTCAAGCTCTTTTCTCAAAATTTGATATTAGCGGATACTTTCACTTTTGAAAGCTTCGAAAGTTTGTTCAATCTTGCGAATTTGGTCTTTCAGTTATTGATTTACCGACTCAAGTTGATGATTGACGAGATGAGCCTCTTCTATAAATTTAAGTGCCCTTTTATACTTACCTTCTAAACTTTTTGAATATTGACTATGGTCGCTAATTTCTTCCTAAATAATCATTCTTGTACCTCTTGAGATTTGACATACGAATTCATTTTTCTAGATTTTAGTTCAAGTTCATCTTTTAAGTGGAGTAACTCATTTGCTTGATTTTGAAATGATAGAAAATCTTTTTCGTTTTTAGATAAGCGCTTAAATCTTTCTTATGATTGATATACTTTGTACGATATTCTTGAAGGTTAATGGTTAATCTTTCTATTTCTGCTGCCTGTAAAATAAGAACAATTTCAAGATGTTGGCCCATCGCAAATTTTTTACCTGGAAAATTACGGATCATTGAATCTTTGGAGAGATCGTATTGAGAGTTGGTATTTGCTTCTATTTAATGAAAAGTGAGGTCTTTATGGCTCGGATAATTATAGGAATCGAAGGAAGGGAAGCTAAATGATTGTCCTTCATTCATTTTAAATAGTTAGTATTATTTATTTTAATTTATTATGAAACAGGAATATCTTCAAAATATTCATCACTGAGAATAAATTTTATTTGATATTTATTGATGATAAGTAAAATATCAATGATAACTTTAGTTGAGGCTTTCAGGTTTTTAAGGACGATTTCATGCATTAAATTAGAATATAACAAGCATTTTATTGATTAATAAAGTATATGATTACCATAACGTCTCACAATCAATTGCTTCCTCCGTTATTTTGTCAAATACAACGTTATCATTTATGTCTCTTAGTTTAAAAAACATCATTCAATCATCTTTATACAAATTGGAAGAATCATATTAGCTTCACTTGAATTTTCCATTCTTACCTAAAGCTAATTTTTTGATTAATTTAATTTATAATAATAATGATCGCTATAAATAAGTTGGGCTTTACCAACAAACTCATCGCACTAATAAACGCTCAATTTTGTCTTTATAAATATCCTTACAACATCAATAAAGAAGAACATGCAGGCTATCTCAAAAAAGTTTAAAAGGCTTAAAAAGATATTGAAGCCTCAAAACAGATCAATTTAATACCACGCCGAAAAAGAAGAGTGTATGATCGACCAAAGCACGATCTTGATATCACCAACTATGTGGCATGGAGGATATATGATCCTGAAGAGATGCTTTTTAAGTTTTGGGCACATGGCGCCCCCATCGCCGCTAAACTGCAACTTCAACCCAAGTGGGTAATCCACACATTCGGACAGGGTTTACTTCCCATGAACCATTCAAAATCAGCCAGTCTCTAATTTTCATTTTAGGACTGTAATTTTTCTAAATTTTTGCTCTACTAATACAGAAACACAACACTATTTCAACAAAACGAACCAAATTATAACTATAAGGATCAATCTTTAGTACCCGAGAAGCATAGGAAAATGTTTAGACTATCGTAAGAATAATTTTGGAAAAGCTAGGATTATTTTTAGTTTAGATTAAACTGCAGTGCGTATGCTGAGAGGCTTAAATTTAAAAAATGGGTCATTGAAACTGTTGAGGCCAGCAAAACCAAGGAGAGTTATGATGAGTTTATTAACAAAAAATATGGAACCCTCATAAATTTTAATAAAAAAGAAGATGCAAAGTCTTTTGAACCCTTCAAGCCTGCCATCTTAACTGTGAGTCCAAATCATTTCAATTTACCAAAAAAAGGGGAAAAATTAAAAGAACCGAAGGTCGAACTGCCAAAAAAACTAGGCGAGTAGTACCGTATCTATGGTTAAAAAAGATAGCAATAATCTGGACAGTAGAAAAAAGAAGAAACTAGCAAAAGTAGTTGATGTATATGCTATTAAGAGCCTATATCACTATATATTATTATAGATATATTTTTAGCAATGAACGAGTCAATTTATACAGGATTGTACACTCCCTAGCTGAGTCGGATTTAAGAGGAGATATAGAACTCAAGAAAAACTCTTAAATAGTAACTATACGCAGTAAAACCAAAACCTGCAACGTTATCAAAAACAGAGGAGGAAGGATAGTTGGACTTGATTGAGGGCGAAATTAAAAAAACTGGAAAATAACTGGAGAAACTATACTACGAAATGTTGTCTATTCCAGATAAATATTCTGAAGAATATCTGTAAAAATAAAACGAGCGGAATAATTTAAGAAAGAATATCATCGATCTTGACTACAGGCATAAATCTGTTTATGCCAAAAAGGCTCGAAAAAACGAGTTTAAATAACAAAGTTAGTTGAGCAGGGCGACAAAATATTCTCGTAAATAAACTGGTGAATCACAAGTTAGGAAAGATAAAATGGTTGAATCTAAATATTAAAGGAGAAATAATGCTCAAAAATAAGAGGAGATCAGTTCACCAAATATCAAAAGTGATAAGAATGCAGAAGAGAAAGTAAAGAGCTAAAATTAAAAATTGGAGAATTCTCGAAGGAAGTTGAGAATTGCTGAAATTGAGGCTGAACTTGCCGAAGAAGATCTGATCAGATCCCGAGCTTAGTTACTAGCAAGTGAATTGGCTTATATTGAAGAAAGTTACTATTATCCCTCACTTTTGAATTCCTATATTCCAACTTACTATCGTCCCCTTGACTCTCTTTGGGGGCTTTACTGATGGATCCATTTATTCTGATTTAAATAATAATAATAAGAAGGATATGGAAGAGAATTATTGCCATCATTAATACGAATCAATTGCAGTACATATTTTTCAATTGTTTTGCTGACTTTTTAAAAATCATTTCGTCTAATTAATTCCAGCAATATTTCAAGGAATTCAATCGAAAATTATAATAATCCAAGTTATTTAACTCTGTGTGATCTATCTTTTCAAAGAGAACACCCATAAAATGAAGTTATTAAAGGGCCAGTTTTTAATAGCAAACATATTGGGAGTTGAGTAATTTGAGTTAGGATGGATTATTTTTGGTTAATCTTTTAAATAAAGTTTATAGCATGGCTTCACAGTCTTTAGAAATGCATTTTTCATTTAAAAAAGGTTATTGAAGTATATTTTTGGTACTTTTGCAACTCACTTACTTAAAATTACTCTTATGCGGGCTTGCCCTACATTATACATTTTCAACATTCGTGAGTGCCAAATTTTACGATGTTGATTCAGTTATAGTTATCTTCTTTGCAGTTATTATTGCCTGCTTTCTTTAACGGGTGGATATAATCTTTTTCTTTTTTTGTGAAAATTATTTATTTTCAATCTCTTATTAGTTTGCTAAGCCATAAGTGCAGCTATTTTTCTTTGGCGTATAATCTTTGTAATTTTACTAATTGATGTTCTGTTTTTTAAAATTAGGAGACAGATCTTGACAATGATGGTTTAATTTCTTTAATTTTATTGATGGTTTCTTTATATTTCTATTTAATATTTTGTCTTTTGAACTTTTAATTCCACCGCAATTGGGATTTATTTCACTCTGTTTATCATATTTTTTTATTGTAAAGGCATTCTATTCTAATTAATCACTAAAAAACATTTCATCTTTTTCGCAAATCGAAGAAGGTACGGTAAAAGAGTTATCAAACATAAATTATTATAATTACGAACCTCTTTTGACTTTGACTATTGGAAATTACGAAATTTTAGTATCCAAACAAATTTATAAATGTTTTGGAGTACATCTTTTCTCTGGTGTCTTACTTAGCGTTTTATTATTCAAAGAATTCTTTCTAGAAATGACAGTGGAAGTATGCTTGTATTTTTAATTAAAATTTAATTTTTTAGGGTAGCATTTACCATTTTTAGCGGACGCGCTATGACTGCTTTTTTATTTCGACTTATCCTGGTTTTTATTTTTAATCTCGTCAATAATGATAGCGTAAAGTTCATCGAAAGTGTTGTCTTTTAAATTGTTATGAAAAATAAACTATCGAATCTATTGACTTATTTTAGCCATGTTGTGAGGATCTTCAATACGAATTTACTTAATTTAATTCTTAACACCCACCCCGATGCTAACAATCAATGGCTCATGATTCTTTTTGAACTATCCTAAGCGATGATAAATGCTGTTAAATGATTTTCCTGTGGAAGACATATTTTTTAAAGTAATTTTAGTATTATAATAATTGTGAAATCGGTATTTTCATGATTTATCTGAAATTATCCACAATGAATATCCTCCTATTATGTACATCGCAATTAAAACCAAAATCGTAAATAAAAGGTCTTATTTTTATTAAAAAGAATAAAAGTTAGGAAAGCATAAATTAAAAAAAATCATGAAGTTTCTTTCATGGCTATCGGTATCTGTCACATAAACAAGCGTTTGGACATGAAACTTGATACTTTAATTGCTTTGTAAGAGTCGCCCAAGTAGTTTATGTTTTTCTTTCCTGGTGAGTAATTCTGAGCTTGGGTCTTTTTGTCTGGAGTATGGTAAACTTCTCTGGCTCTTGTCTATGGAACTGGCATGTGGTTAAGGGGAAGGGCAGGATGTGAAGGATAAACCTGAATTGATTGCATTTTCTATTTGACGAATTTTTTATTATAGAGTAGTATTCAGAGAAGGGAATATTTATATTAGACTGTTAACTTTAGTTTCAAATTCTGTAAATTTTTAAATTCAAAATATTTTACAATTTTAGCCTCGCCGCGTTCGAATAAAAGTTAGTTTTTACAAATGGCGGCTGTTTAATGTCAAATTAATTTTTGTAGTGTTCTTTTTTTCTTGGCGGAGATATTGAAATACAGGAATTTCAGATTTTTTTGCTGAAGATATGCTTTTAATTAATGTTCATGATCATTGTTTGCTTTTTGATGGCTATCCGAGGTGATTTTAGAGGAATGGAAGAAGAGATACATATGGTGACAATGAATAAATTAAGAAAAAAGCAGTAAATCAAACTCAAGTAGAATAATTTTGAACATTTCATCTTCTTCAGCTAATGATAGAGATTTAAAGTGAAGTTTCATTTAAATTCTATACTTTTTTGAAAAGAAGAAAAAAGAACTTTATGAAGAACACCTTTAATTCGATAAAGATAATTTAAAGATAGGGAAGAGATATTATGCATGTTTTATTAAATCAAATTCATGTCTTGCATTTATAGACGAGGAAAGTGCATAATTTTGAAAATTTACAATTTACAAACTTAAGCTACTTGTGAAATATCATGGAGTCAATTTTGATATTTTTAATGGTGTCCTTCAAATTAATTGATAGAAAAGAGTTCTTCAAATTAATGATTAGAGTGATTATGATATAATTTTAAAGCATTTGATATTATCCATCACCATGCTCAAAAGAAAAAATGCCTATTCATGCATTTTTTTCATACAACGATATAGAATGATCATTTGCGTGTGTTGATATCAATTAGAAGATGAGATCCTATTATCTGTTCCTTGATGATGTATTTCATGAATCAACATGATGATGGCCATTATCAAAAGCTCTATGGAAGAACTAGTTTTATATTGATAGTTTATACGATTTGACTACAACACAATTGAAGCAAATGCCTGAAACAAATCAAAAAACTTTGCTAAGCAGCGCTCATATCAAGTTTTAATTAATAGCCGAATGACAATGTTTAAAATAGCAATTCTTAATCCCAATTTTGATTCGATTACTCGATTCAAAGAAATGATATTGATTATGCTTTGGGCTGCGACAATATATTATTTAAACAGATAATAGTAATGCCAGAATTCATCAATATCCATATTCAAAAATTTATTTCTACTGGAGAGGTAATAAAATCATTTTAATTTGACAATCAATGGCAAAATTCTTCGTTACAGTTTCGAACAACTCAAAAAAATACAAACTTAGCCAGGAGGATATACAAAAGGTGTACTCCTTTAAACCAAGAAGATTTCCCCGTCTGCCAGCTTTCAACAACACTGAAAAGAAGCGCTAATAAGATTCGTTAACAAACTATGAAGAATCAGAGGCATAATTCGAGCCAATTCAATTTTTCTCAACCAGCCAACCCATGTACGAGTGAGAAATATGAAAAGGCGATTGTTATATAAATAACAACGCCTAAGCTACTGTCAACTGGTAACGTTTCACCAGATTGATTGTTATTTTTTTCTATTTAATTCAATCATATCTTTCAATAATACACATTTTCAATATTCAATTAAAACTGTTAAAATCAAAGAGGTTTTCCTCTCACAATTAGGAGATTTGTCCTGTTTCTAAAAAAAGAAAATTGATAAAACCCTTTAATGACTTGTTTTTTTCATGGTATCTCTTTTTAATGGAGCTCATCAATGCACTCACCTTATTAGAACTGATTTAGCCAAATAACTTCAACTTCAGTTCCTTATTTTTCATTATTTCTGAAATATATTTCCTGATTTATATTTAAACTCTATCCTTCTCCATATTTTATTCGCTCTACATAGGTTTATCAACAAGTTATGGGTGCAGTATAATAACTTGTTTTACCTGCGCTGATATTTCCATCCATAAATTTGATTTTATATATGGTTGCTAAATCGCTATTGAATAGGGGTTTTCATCAATCTATAACTTCTAATAGCACTATTTCACAATTGAATCGTTGGAGCATTTATTCTAAGTCAGTTATTATCTTTTTTTCCAGTTGTGCAAGCACTGCTCCAAAGATGATGAAATTAATATCTCAATGTATTGAACTTTTAATGCTTCAGCTATTTGTCTCATTTGCTTTCTCTGAGATTTCAAAAGCAGATCATCTTACAAAATAACAACTTTCCATTTGGCTAATATTGCTTTGAGATTATTTTTAATAAACATACGGCTTTATTTCCAGTTGTTCTAGATGAAGTTAGATCGATCCAATTTATATTGATTTAGTTGTTTAAATTATTTTGGTGCATCAATAAGAGCATTTAGACTTTTTAATGAGTGATTTCTCAGATACTCTTAAAGACAATCTGCTGATAAAATTAAACAGGATTCTTCATTGCCATGATGATGTTACTTGTATGAAGATTGCAATGCTTCAGCAAAAGTAGTCTTTCCTGAAGCTGGAGGTCCAAACGCGACAATTAAGGTATGATGGTGAACATCTGTATTGTGATTATCGATTTACATATAGCAACAATTAATAATATTTGAGATAATGAGGCTACGTCAACTTTGGCAAAGAAAGCTGGTCTCCAGCCAAAAATTTTATGATTTAGTTCAGGCGAATAAGAAGAGTATTCTCCCCAAAAGTGCATAATAGATGATCATTTCTAAATATCTGAAGGATTAACTTCCTCCTTCTCCAAAAATCAACAAATACGTGGATAATTCAGCAAAATAGTAATCGAATCACAAGCAAAAAATGATTAGTTATCATTAGTTCATGAGAGTAAATCCCTATGGGTCGATAATCGAAAAAGACTATAAAGGGGTAAATTTCAATTGCATGTCACTCAGCTATCAAAAGATCGACTTGAAAGAAATTTATCATGTATGCGAAAAGTATAACCCCGATCTAGTGTTTATTCAGGCTCGCCCTTAAAACTACAACTCTGACTTCGAGTTGATTAAAAAAAATTATTAAGGGATTTTTTCAGACAAAATGTATTTAACACAGTTGATTATGAGCCCAAGGATGATTAGAGGCAATGTCGTCTCATAAAAGATAGCTAATAAGCTTGATTCTATCATTTTGCCTGGAGAAAAACCTGTAAAAGGAAAGATTTATATTAATAATAACAAAGATATCGTTGAAGATTAGGTGGTGTTGATGGCCGCCCACTACGCAAAGATAAATATTAAATAAATATTGTTCGGAGAACTTCCTGAACAACCTTGGAGAGAATGGCTATGTAATTCACATACTTTAATGGAATTACAGTAACTGTTCAAAAATATTTGTAAAAATATTCCTTTTTATTAGTCTTTAAATCTGACACCTTACAGAATAGGCACATTTTTGCAGCCACAGATATTTCTTAGCATGCGAGATAAGTATATGGCTACCCTTATAGAAATGATTGTTGCTACAAAAAAGTATAAAAAGGTATTAATGATTATGGGTTTGACAGAAAATCATGCAGTAGAGCAAATTTTGGAAAATGGGATACTTCTTAAAGAATAAAAAAATTAGCAAAAAAGTTTTGTGCCTATTTTATAATATTTGATTGGTCCTGAGATAAAACCATCAATTCTAAGAGATATCGAAGCTTGGTAAATAATATAAAAGCATATTATACTTGATGTTCTTCATTATGGCCCTGATGTCATGAAACAAGATCTATAAGTCTTCAAAACAACAAATAAAATAATCGAGCACTATGGCAAAAGATTAAATGATTATTCGTAAGAAATGATAATGAGGTTCAGATATGACAAAGCTAAGGAATACCTGAAATTATTGAAGACTCAAATTAAGGAGGGAACAAAATTGAAGCAAAAGATTATGCTCCGGGAGGCCATGCGGTCAAGCGAGCAGAATTAATGATAGATAGTTATTAGTTATGGTTTATAACTTATCATAATATTTATGTGCACGCGAGGAGTTTTTCAACTGAGAAAGTTGTCCATTTACTTTTGTGATTTTGGAGGAAGCTCGGCTGGAGTCAGGAAAGTCCTCATGTCTTCTTAACTCAAGGAGTTTATGGCAGCAAACTAGCATATAGAGTTTAATTTTATCGTCAAGCGTAATCATCATCCTTTTGTTACGGGTGCATATATCAACGGATATCTAAAAGATATGCCACTCCGCAGTCTCGAACCTTAAGAAATAATAACATCAGTGAATAAACTTCGTAATCAATTCGGGAGAAAGTCGATGGCTGCTAGTGGAACCAGAATATATCATCCCATTCACTCTGTTCAAGGTAAGTGGATGCCTAATATGTTCAATACCTATCCGCGTGCTGAGCTCGAGACAGTCCATCACATTCCTAGACCTGTTATGGAATTAGTTGAAAAGAAAATTATCGACCGTCGTTTCCTGAAGCAAAAAGATTAGTCCAATGTGCTGTTAGACTTCGACAGTGTAAATGCCAAAGATGAATTATGATCAATTGTAGTTAATTTCTGCCATCAGAAAGGCCTAATATCAAATATCCATCTATTGATAACATTATTTCTAGTCATTAATCTTCAAACATATTTTTAAAAGAATATAATAACTAATTTGGAATTATAAAAATGAATTCTTTGCCACAATTTTAATATTGATGAACAAATGTTTCAATATTAAGCTCATTTATGTCAGTTCAATGATTTGAGTTATTTCCTACTCAAAGAAATATTTAGTAAAAAGGACGCCGGTGGGACTTGAACCCACAATCCTGACGGGAATCATTTGAATTGTTAATGAAATGATACGCCTTAACCATTCGGCCACAGCGTCTGAACTGTTCATTCTCCTCTGTAATAAGGGTTACTCACGGAAATGAATTAAGAATATAATTCTCTTATAATAAAAATTGTTGACCTTATAAATTCAATTGATTTCAAACATGCAATAAACAGAGATTTTCGTATTTCCATTATATGTTGCAATTCATTTGATGAATGAACATTGCTATTAAGTGGAACGATTACTTTTGATAATTTGAGTTAAAAAACGATGCCGGTGGGATTTGAACCCACACTCCTGATTAGGGAAATCATTGACATAATTTTCTTTATGAAATGATACGCCTTAACCGTTCGGCCACAGCTTCTTAACTATTTATTTCTGTCTAAAATAAGGATTATCCAATAACATGCATTAAGAATATAATTCTCTTATAATATTCACTACAATTTCAAAGAGTGTAATCAATAAATATTATATCATTTTCATTATATTTGCCGTTATATGGGTGGTGGGCTTGCTATTAATTGGAAAAATATTTTTTAATAATTAAATTAAAAAAAGACGCTGGTGGGATTTGAACCCACACTCCTGATTGGAAATCATTTTGTTTTTTATTCAATTTAATATTGAGGAAATGATACGCCTTAACCGTTCGGCCACAGCGTCTTGTCTGTTCATATCTATCTGTAATTTAGAGTATTCAGGGAAATGTGAAAAAATATAATTCTCTTCTAATAAAAAAGTACTGGAATTATTAATCTGATCGACAACAGGTCATTTTAAAATTGGAAAAATTATTTTAATATCTGTTGGCATCAAAATGAAGACGAAATCTGTTGGTCAATTTAAAATTGTTCAGATCAAATGCGGAACATAATCATTGGATAAAGAAGATAAATTATTTATAATTTAAATGACAGGATCATTTCTTCTCCTCGTTTTTATTGACGACCTTGCCGGCAGCATCTCTTTGCACACGCTGGGGAGGCTGTCTGTTCTTTCTATCCTCGTTGGACCTAACCTTGACAATTCTCGAATGGATACCACAGCCAATGCAGTACTGCATTTTGATGTATAGCTTAGGAATTATGTAAGTTTCGAAAGCTCTGTTTTCCTCAAGATCCTTTTTAGAGGAAGCATCGACGATATCTCTGATGGTAAAACGTTTGACAGCTTTGTCTTTAGGACAGAGTCTTCCGCAGTTGACGCAGACGATGGTCTTAACGAAGCCTCTGTTGTTTTTGTTTCTGCCGTGATTTCTACGTTTGACGACCATGTGGTAAATAATATCTTATTTATTTATTAAATTAATATTTAATCTGCAAGCAACAATAGAAAAGGATTACCACTATCCCCTAAATTCATCAAAATCAAATTACAAGTAATTCGATCAGTCAAAATGTTCAAAATGTATCATCTATAAGATTTATAGGAGGAGCTTTCGGCTGCCAGTCTGCTTCTTCTCTCTTGAATTTCATATCGAGTCCTCTCTAACTCTTTCTAATATTCTTGAGAGCGGTTGTTTCTTACATTTAACAACTCATCTCTGGCCCTTATCTTTTATAATTACAGTTATCTATAGAGTCTCTACCGACCATTTAACGATTATTCGTAAATCCTTTAGCGATTACGTGAATCATCGATTCTACGACTTTCCTCCTTCTGTCTGCGGCTGATTTCGAGTTGCTTTAAGTATCGCTCGTCATCTTCCCTTTTTTTAATCCTTTCTTCGTCAATCTTTCGGATATTTTCGTCTTCAAATCGTCTTCGACTTTACTCTTCGATTCTCATTCGACTGAGCTCAATCTCCTTCGCAACGGCCGTACTTCTGAGCAATTTCTTCTGTTTTTATATTTCTTATCTATAGAGAAACTCCCTTTCTTATTCAAGAGCCATTCTCTATCTCTCCAGTTCTCTTTATCTTTTGAGGGCGGAATTGGACAAAACTACATTTTCCGCTTACTCCCGCAGTCGTATTTGATTCAGATATTATTGCTATTAGCTCTATTGCAGGTTCCTTAAATGTTATAACCTTGATATTTATGGACTTGAAATGTTATGCCTAATGTTCCTATCTTCCTCAAGCAGCGCTCTTCTGATTTGCCTTTCTTTTTCTTCCTCATGTCTTAAAATTTAGTCATCAACTTTATCTTAGAGTTAGAGTTGTCTTTCAATTTCTGCCTGTCTCTTCCTCTCTCCTTTTTGAAATTAATGCTCAATCCGCTGTGCCTGTAGACGAGACCTTTTCATGGTTTCTTCTTCGTATCTGCTGCGACTGATAAACTATTTTTCCTTCTCTTCCTAAATATAATTCTGATAGGCCAAATAGTATCCGAATTAAAGCGGATCTATATTTTAGCAAAACACCTCCAAATTGATATCTCGATAGCACCTCCTTCTCAAACCATGCAAAAGATAGTATAGATTTCTGTCAGTTACATTGAAGTCGCTATCGTAGAAGAGCTTTCTGAGTTCAGTTATACCGATTAGACCCGATTTTAAATGGTCAATGTGCGCGAATGCATCGTATGGTTGAATGTATTTTATCTGCTTTCTCGCCACTTACAAAATTCTTAATCTTTTAATGATTTCAACGATGAGAGAGATGAAATGACCTTCGATTTATGAAGTTACTGTTCCTGCTGTCGTGCTGTTAGACTCTGTTTTTGTTCCAAATGGTGTGATTTAATTTAGAAAATCAGTTCTGGAGATGAACCCTTGCCTTGTCCAGTCAAACCTTTCGAATATTTAATAAAGCTATCGGTCATTATAGGGCGTTCTATTGTCAAGATAGGCCCTAAGTTGATCGATCGAGATGGTTTATTTTCTTTCCGATATGAGTTCAAATAGGAGATTGGGATTATAGGATGGAGATTGTGCAAGTTGCAATTTGATGAAATCTAATAGTTCTTCAGTTTCGTATATTTCTTCGAAGAAAGCGATAAATTGTTCTTGTTCACGCTTGTTCATTTGTTATCTTAATAAAATTTATTTATTCTACCAATTTAAATTTCAATTCAAACTCTCATTCTAATATTATTTAGGCTCTTTCGCCTATGAATAGAAGGCATGATAGCATTATCCTTTGAAGGATAGTGAAGTAAATGAATGGCTATGGGCTATATATGGTATTTGCTAATAAAATTATGATGATTGGACACTCAAATCACGTTTTATTCAACTAGGTTTTAGATATATTCAAGTTCTGCCTCTTCAAATTTCAGATAGTGCTCGATCAGTTCCTTCAAAGCTGGCGTCAACTATATGAGCTGCGATATTATAATGGAGTTAGGTTTTTCCTCAAAACTTTCGACAATGATATTCCCGTTATACTTCAATTTAACCTTATCAATTTCCCGAACGCCAAAGCACAATGATATTTTGTTACTCCTGCTGTAGTTGAATCCGATCGTCTTCATTAAACTTTAGTTGATTTCATACCCACTTCCCATTGCTAAAAGGATTTCGTTGAGTTCACGTTGGTCCAAATTCGCAGTGTAACTGTCGCCAAAACGGTCGAAATTTTATTTATAGAAAGTTGAGTTGTTGCTGGGGAGGATTGTGAGGTAAAGAGGAGATAAAGGTAAAATTCTTTGTGCCATTATGCAGCCGAGGATGTATTTCGGCTTGATGAAAGTAAACTTCTTCAGTTCGTATCGCTCAAAAGCCATTATTCTGTAATCAATTTAGTTCGCCACGATAAAGTGGGTGGTTTTCAAAGGATTTTGCACAACCTTACCATCATTCAGCCAAATCTATTTCTCAATTTGGGCTTTGGTGCACCCACAATTTTAGAGCGGGAGCACATTGAATTCTTTATTATGGAAGAGATGGGAAACAAGTTTTTAATTGGATACATCAACTCCAGTATACTGGTCGAGGATGGCGTCTCTAGGTTTTTTTGGTTTGCTACTATCCTATTTTTTCCTGCGTCTGCCCAGCATTTCATCCGGCTATTTTTCAGCATCTGAATCTGAGGGTTATTAATTTTTTCTTTTCATTGTCTTGGTATAATTTGCTTCGTTCATTAGATCGTCTAGCTGTAGTTTGGTCATTGCCTCACTCCAATCTTTGTCATACCGCACCTTAACTACTCTTGAAAAACGAAGAGTGCAGTCAGTAGCATAATTTTAAGAGTATTGAATTTAGGCTGCTTTTACCTAGAGTATGACTGAATTTTTAAGATTATTTATGTAACAATCGGGTTTGTTAGTAATGGTATATTTCCACTGACATCGTAAAAACTCAGGTTTATTTTTTCCGTTGTATTCGTATAGAAAGGGTTTGAGCCGAGCTCTCAGTTGAATGAGTTCCTCTTAACTAAAGCCCATACCCACTCTACAAAATGGAAGTGCGTAAGGATATTTAATAGTTTCTTATCCATCATTATTTTAAAGGACCCCTACCAAAAAAGAAGTGATTTGGTTAGTCCAATGGGCTCCTTCTTTGCCTTGCCTGAAGGAAAGATCACCAAAATAGCCTCCAAGGATGATAACATCGAGTGTGTCAGTCATACCGTCAACATAGTCTCCCTTAAGCTTGAGCCAATTTGCTGCTCTTTCCTTGGGAACATAAATACTGTTTGGATCCTTTAGCATCACTCCTTCTTAATTTCTTTCCAGACTAGCATTGAATTATCTGAGGATATCGTCGTATTATAAAATTTATCTGAATTTGACCAACTCCACCCTGCCGGGTATCTCAGTAATGACTTTGGGCAGAATTTTCTTCCTCTCCCTTAAGGGATATCCCATGAGGTTCATCTCGTCGTTTTCCACTTTCAGCCACATAATATCAAATATTTTATAGCATAGCTGTAGATTTTCGGTTTGGTGCTGAAGAGCAACGGGCTTATTAAGTCCGAAAGGCATCATTTTGTTCTATTTACTATCGATAACAATTATTTCGCCATCTAAGATGCAAGCATCAGCCATGATAACTTAATTCAGTACATTAACAAAATCTTCATAAACTAAGTTATAATCGACTCCATTTCTCGAGAAGAGTTTCGCTCTTTATCGATCATAATGCACTTGCAATCGCTATCCGT
>Ga0302191_10001405_pt1 | contig 15348 bp, 13 predicted proteins | sample II_Bog_E3_1_FD_198775 | JGI IMG/M metagenome (GOLD analysis project Ga0302191, IMG submission 198775) | Peat permafrost microbial communities from Stordalen Mire near Abisko, Sweden - II_Bog_E3_1 | ecosystem: Environmental > Terrestrial > Soil > Wetlands > Peat | place: Sweden: Abisko...
AAGCCTTCCACTTGAAAATGAGCGTAAAAATCGTCTAGCAGATAAGCTGAAATATGCTCTCAGTTTCTCAAGAATTAATTGATTTTATATTTTATTATTAAAATAAATTATTACTTTTTAAATAAAAGTCTCTCGAGATATCTATATCTGTAATTGTCAATTTATTGGATAATCACATCATTTTTTTAGTTCAAAGCGGCGAGTGATAAATCTTACTGAATCCACACACATGTCTTCTAGTGTTTTTGTCACTTTCCACCCCAAATGAGCAGTTGCCTTTTCTACGTTTGCGACAAGTTTAGGCACATCACCACGACGTCTTTCAGTAAAACCATAGGAGAGAGGAGCCCCCAAGGCCTTTTAGAAACCTTTGACAACCTGGAGAACACTGAATCCTGAGCCAGTTCCAAGGTTAAACACGTCATAGTTTTTTCCTTATAATTGCTGGAGTTTATTCATTGCCAAAACATGACCATTAGCTGAATAAATAAAGAATTACCAAGATCGGTTATGTGAATATAGTCACGCACACATGTTCCATCTTCAGTTGGATAGTCGTTGCCGAATATATTGAGACGAGGTCGTTTACCCACAATCACCTCCTGTACAAAAGGAAATAGGTTGTTAGGATACTCAAATGGTTAATCTCCCAATAGATAACTTTCATGAGCACCACAGGGGTTGAAATAACGAAGTGAGATAATCCTCCAATCCACATGAACCTTGGCCAATGAGGCCAATAGCATCTCAACACAAACCTTTGATTCACCATAAGGACTAGTGGGTTTTTTTAGATCATTTTCATTACAGTTATCCTTGTCACCATAAACTCCAGCTGTTGAAGAAAAGATAAAGTTTTTACATTCTGGATGCTTCTCCATGACCTTAAAGAGGTTCATTGAACCCACAACGTTGTTTTCAAAATATTACATTGGCTTTATATAGGACTCGCCAATGGCTTTCTTAGCAGCGAAATGCATAATAGCATCAATCGGTTCGCCTTTCTTTTGATAGGTTTAGAAGACACTCTAGAGAAAAGGAAGATCAAGAATACTTCCCTAATGAAATCTTACCCTCTTATCAATTTATTCTTGGCTCAGTTTTGAACTGAGGATCTGACGGATTCGTGAAAGTACATCCTGGAAGCAATTGGACATATTATCAATAATGACAACGCTGGCAGTTGTCTGTTCAATGATATGCACAACAGTATGTGATCCAATGAATCCCAACCCTCCTGGCACAAGCATGTTCTTGATATCACTCATATCTTCTTCGAAATTATATTAAAATGAAATTAATGCTTTCTTATACTTACTGGTTTATATTACTATCAGTAATGGAAGCTCTCTACTGAGATTAAAATTATTTATAATTTCTGAGCAAATCAAGAATGGGTTAATATTTCTCCTCTCATTATTATTCTATGTTTTGATGGATGAAAGTTTGTATTTTTATTTATGATGTAAGATGGTAAAATATTCCTTTTTTTTTAAATTAATTGGATCAATTCTTAACAAATGATTAGGTAAAATCTTTTAATATCTCCATTTCAATGTAAAAAATATTCCCTTTATTAGTTTTCCCTAATATTTGAAATACCTACTAGAATTAATGCTGACTAAACGTGAAATGATAAGAACAAATAGGTGGTATAATAATTTTAATATGTAATTGTTGATCAGATAATCATAAAATTTAAATATCTCAACATACAATAAGTAATGCTGGCTCTAAGAAAATTTGCACTCATTCCCAAACCTGCATACTTGTTTAGCTCGGAAAAAAAGAAGGTAGTTCTCTTCCCTGGTAATGGCATTGGCCCATAAATATCAAGAAGCGTGGAAGATATCTTCTCAGCACTCAACATTCCTATTTAATTTTAGCATCATGCCATTCACACCAAGGGACAGACTTAGTATGGGGATCTTATCACAAATTAATCTATTGAAGCAATCAAAAAATACAAATACGGTCTCAAAGGACCATTTGAGACTCCCATTGGTAAAGGTTACAGATCTCTCAATGTAACTCTTAGAAAAAGACTAAACCTGTTTGCGAATGTGAGACCTTGCAAATCAATCGAAGGAGTTGATACTCCCTATCATAATGTTGATTTGGTGACTATTCGATAAAATACATAAGGTGAATACAGCGGATTATAGCATTAAGTAGTGCCAGGAGTAGTTTAGAATTTGAAGATAATTTCCAGGACTGCTTGTGAAAATATTACCAAATATGCTTTTGAGTATGCTGTTGCCAATGGTAGTACTATTATTATTCAGGTCGTAAATCAATAGTTGCCTGCCACAAAGCTGGAGTAATGAAGTTGGGTGATGGTCTTTTTATCAAGACTGCAAACTAAATATCCAAAAATTATCCAAATATAGAGTATTGGGAAGAGCAAATTGATACTGTCTGTATGCACTTGGCCAATGACCCTAAATAGTTTGATGTTATGGTCATGCCTAATTTATATGGTGATATTGTGTCTGATCTTTGTGCAGGGCTTATCGGAGGATTAGGACTTACTGCATCTGGAAATATAGGGTTTGACTGCTAAGTTTACTAAGCCGTTCATGGTACTGCTCCTGATATTGCTGGTCAGAACAAGGCCAACCCGACAGCTCTCATCCTTTCAGCCACTATGATGTTAAAAAGCATGAAAATGACCCAATTCTCTACCTCAATTAACAATTCTGTTATGAAAGTAATGAAAGAAAGAAAATGGCTAACAGGAGACCTAGGAGGTAAGGCTAAAACTACTTAATTTACACAGGCCGTAATCGATAACTTGATCATCTGATCATCTTGTAACATCATTGTTATATAAAATGAAAACTACACAATATGTTATCAAATTAATATTTTTAAAGACATTATATTGATAAATTGCTCATTCTGTTATTAAGATTTTATTTGATTGCTGTTAATACCTTTCATATTTTTATTTGATAAAAATGGTTAATATAAAGCATTTAAATCAAAGAAGGTCAGTTCTAAGTTTGTTATCAGAGCCAGTATCAATTGTGCTTAAGCTCATGCAACTACTTAACTTAGAGAGACATTTTTGTTTTTTCACTGCCTTTCGAATACGCTTCCATTTGCCTTCCTTCTTTATTGGACAAGGAAGAACAAGAGGGGTAGGAAATAATTGACAAAGATCCGTAATGCTTTCACTATAAGCTGAGGCATGCATGAGTTCTTGATGGTTTGGCATAGTGACATGGGTTAGGTAGTCCTCAAAGGTAGTTTTGCAGACACAGCAAAAACTGTTGCTTCGTGATGGTTTCGCAACAAGCTATATAAAATCAATTTGTACCAGTATTTCCTTCTATTAGATTAGCTACGCTCTTCGCTGAAGGTGCAAATTCAAATAGGCTTAAGAATTTTAGGAAGTCTTGGTCTAATTCAGGGTTAAAGTACCTTATCAGCACCAAGAATAAAGCAAGGTGTGAAAAAATGACAATCTTTATTGAGAACCGGGTAAGAGGGAGCAAACTGATTTGATCCATTAGGGGTTATCTGCTTTAGTCGCTAGTTAACAACAGGGGAGAAATCTACCAGCACAGAAGGTCCGCTGGGCGGAGATTGTAGTCTTCTGAGGAGGAAGATATTCTCCACACTGCTTGAAGGACCTGTGCTCGTATTTTATTTCTCCTCTCTCATCACAAATATATGACAATAAATCGATTATCGAACAATAGATAAACTTTAGCATTAACTATTTCAGATGATGTTCTCAATCTATTTATAGTTTGTGTTCAGTCTGATTTGCTCGAAAACAAAAGGTTATCAATAAAAACGTATAATATACCGATGCAATTAAACGGAAGTATTGATATTATCAATGATATAACTCTAAAGAATTGTCAGATTTATAATCAATAATGATCTCAAGGGGAGATCATCTCCTCCTTCGCTTCTGATTTTTATGGTTTAAATGATTTCCCCCCGCAGAAATGAATTGCAATATAGAACACGCCCAGCAAAAAAATAAGAATGGCAGCGATCCAGCCCACCACATCATTATTGCTTCCACAGCTGAAATAGTAAAATACTGATGAAGCCATGCTGTATCATAAACGAATTACAAAATGTTAAAGACTCCCCTCCCCAAGTACGATTTTAGAAATGTGAAGTTCTCAATCACGAATTTGAATGAAAATTATGCGGCTATAAACAGAAAACCTACTATTCTAAGTAAGCATGAGGTACATCATAAAAATAGGAGAAAAAAGAAGGAAAAATTTGCCACTTGAAAGGCTATTAAGACTGGTTAAGATCAATCCTGCAATTCCAAAACCGACGAGCAGTAATCTGACTGAGCAATTATATACGCAGAGCAGATGTTGATAATTCGGAATACAATTGGACATTTTGCGCATTTGCTTTATTCCTAATCTCCCATCTCGTGAGTCTAATTATTAATGGATATAATTTAAATTGAATTCAACAATTAGTGATGAAATTAATGCGTCCCTTATTCTTAGGATTTGTTCAGTAATTCAAAATCAATATTAAAATTAAATCTATTTGTACTTTATTGCTTTTATTTTATATAATCTTTTGAGCAAATTCCACCTGAGATGCAAAGCTAATACAAGTCACTTTATCATTCCAAAAGAATTTCAGAAAGAAAACTTTAAAACAGAATCCAGAGCATGTATAAAGAGTATAATTGCGACCATCTTTACAACTACGATTAGATATTGTTCATATTTGATTTAAAATGTACTGGAGATAATCCGCGATGCAATCGATAAATTTGTTATGAACTTTATAGGCAAAGTTGTGATCTTGAAGGCAAAACGACAATAAAAAAGATTGTGCAGATTTACATATAAAATCTATAAACAGCCAAAGTTAGCCTTCTTCGAGATGAACTCAAAATTAAGAAACTTAAGCAAAAAGAAGGATAGATAGTTAAACGGAATAAAACATTTGTCTATTTGAAAGTCATCCAGGCATCAGTATATTCTAGATTTTCAGATACTAATTTGTTTTCTTATCGCATATCACCCTCAAATATCCCACCAATAACCCTTCAAAATACAGTTAATCATATATTTAACCACTAGTTTACACTGTAACTTTAGCAACCCTACTTCACCATTAATTTTTACTAGAGTGGAATTCAAATTTACAGTTGGACGTTTCCAGACTAAAAGCACCTTGAGTAAGGCGAATATTAAAGATCAATTAAATGTTAAAACATTGATTTTTAAGTGAAACTCAAGTATTTGCCCAAAGATAACATTTCCTTAAAAAAGAAGCTTTCAAATTAGATACATGAGCAGGAAAAGCAAATGTAAATATCAAAGCAAGCATTTTTTAAGCTTTGCGAATTTAACGCTTTCCATCACAATGTCAAAGTCCACAATAACTAATCATAATTAACTTTTATCCAAAAAGTATTCAATGTCTTGCCCTTCCTTAAAAATCATGTTCAAAATTTATATTACCTGCTGGTTTTTTTTATTTTGATAGAATGTCTAGCTTCCTATTATGTGTCTATTGAATTTGTTGATGTAACCATACTCTTATATAGATACTCCTATCTTTTTATACAATTGGTTTACTCTTCGACAAGTCTATCGTTTAATACGGAATGAAGATAATTCTACTCATATTTTCGTTTGCGCTGTGCATCATTAAAACATTTTGGGGTTATAACAGTCCTCCCCTTTACGTAAACCATAATTTTTAAGTACCGATCTTAATTGTATGCATTATAATGAAACTAATAATTATCTTATTCCTTGGAATTAGCCTAAATTGGGCCCAATAAATACCTTAGCAACGCCGTGATCTCTATCCAAGTGAAGAAAATAAAGCAATCGTTCCTAAAATAGTAGAATAAATGAAAACAGCAAACACTTCAATTTGGTAATCCTCTATTTCCTAGTCATGATATGTATATATTTAATCAATTATTCATATAGTCATATCACATAAAGCATTGTGATCGGTAATTCGATGTCTATCCAGCTGTTTTAAGTCGCTATCGCTTCGGCGAGAATTTTTATTTTGATGATAATAGGCAAAGGTTGGTTTTGTACAGTCTATGAATCTATGCTTGAGTTTAGTCATATTTTTTTAGCAATTTGTGGATTTTGAATTGTTTGTTCGCGCTTGTTGTTTCATCGATCGATTCGGTACTTGTATTCTATGATAGTTTTGAATATCGGAGGATATTTAATTCGTCTTTTCGAAATGATAACTTCCAGTTTGATTTTATTCGATCGCATGATACAACATTTCTAAAAGGCATGTAACTTGTCTTGCAAAGGTTTCTTTCTTTAGATTATCCAATTTATGCGTCAGCCGTCCATCGGATGGAAGACTTCTACTTTTCATCAAAAACAAGAGGCTGCTTAGTATTTTGGCAAGAGGTTTTGGGTTTTGAGAGGTGCCGAGTATTGATAATGCTCGAGGGATTTGATTGGTTAAACTGAGGGAAGGAAGGCGGAATTATTTTGGATTTAATGAGCCAGTTCTACTTTAGCTTCTTCTTAAAAAGCAGCTTGTTTCTTCGATTCATTAATGTTTTCTAGCAGTTAATCTCTATCTTTTTGATAAACTGTCGAAAATCCATTTGCTGGTCTTGATAATCATTTTATCCACAACTTTCTCTCTCTAAAGCTTCCATTTACTAATATTATAATTGATTAAAACAAGGCATTAACGCTGTTTCATCTTCCAAAAGTCATCATTTTAAGTCCGAGCATGATTGTAAATCCAATTAACAATATTATAAACATTTTTTAATCAATATTTTCAAGTAATTTTTATATTCATCACTTATATTTGAATTTAATTGAAGTTTAGATATTTTTAAATTCACATTAATGAAACTCAGATACTCGGGCAATATCATGCCTTTTGAGGACAGCATGAGGAAAGTTGCAGCTATCACTTGGTCACCCAGCGGCAAAAAATTAGCTGTCGGAGCTGCAGATCGAGTAACTATATCACTATATAGACTGTTTATCTCTTCGACGAAAACGGACAAAAGAAGGATAAATTTCCTACGAAGCCCTCGGATAAAGGCCAAAAGTCGTATCTGATCAGAGGTCTAGAGTTTTCTCCAGATTCTCAGAAAATAGCAGTTGCACAAAGTGATAACATCGTCTTTGTCTACAAGATAGGTCTTGAATGGGGAGAAAAGAAGGCCATCTGCAACAAGTTTCCAGTTTCAGCTTCAACCACTTGCATGGTTTGGCCCAAAGATCATCCTAATGAGCTACTTTTTGGATTAGCTGATGGAAAGGTTCGCCTAGGAGTACTTAAATCCAATAAATCTAATGTCTTATATTCAGCTGATACTTACTGCGTTTCATTAGCAGCATCCAGAGATGGAGGAACAGTTATTTCTGGCCATTTAGACGGAAGTGTCTATGCATATTCTATGGATAATCAGTCCTTTAAAAAGATATTTACTCATCACTCCGTTCCCTACGCTCTTGGATTTGGAGAGAACATAATGGCAGCCGGTAATGATAAAAAAGTGACTTTCTATGACACTTACGGAAACGTTCTCCAAAGATTTGATTATACCCATGAATAAAAAGTAAAAGATTTTACAGTTGCAGCCTTTAATCCTTCCGGAGACACTGTGGCGCTGGGTAATTTCAATCGCTTTTATGTTTATAATCTGAACACTAAGAGAGGACAATGGGAGGAAATCACCTGCAAACAAATTGAAAACTACTATACTGTTACCTCCATCTGCTGGAAAAATGATGGTGCTAAGCTTGTCACAGGCAATCTCTGTGGATCAGTGGATATTTATGATGCCAGTGTTAAAAAATTTAAAAAAGGAAAGTATTTACTGAACTACGTATCTCCGAGTCAAGTTCTCATTTTAAATGAGGGGACAAACAAAGAGAGCATTCTAAAATCATTCAATGGTCTGGAAATTACTAAGATTAATTTTTATAATGACCGCTATGCTGTGGGCAATACCTTTGAAACATTGATTATAACAGATATCGAAACCAACAAAACCAGCTAAATTTATTGGAAAGGAGCAGGAAACTAAAAGTATGATTTCTCGAGCCCCAACTTATGTATGATTTCCAATGCAGGATAACTTACTCTCATCGAATATGGCCGCAATGAGCCTTTAGGTACCTGTAGAACAGAGTATATGAAGCCAAATCTAATTTCTGCTCGCATTAATTAGAAGGGAGTTAAGATGATTGCATATTTACTAGATCTGCAAACGATTTCGCTATTCGACTTAAATACTTCGAGCATAGTCACTCAGATTAGTCATGATTCTAAGATAGATTATCTTTAGCTCAATGCAAATTCCAACAAACTACTCTTCAAAGATAAAAGGAAACAACTTTACATTTATAACCTTGCAACTCTTAGTAAAAATACTCTTTTGCCATATTGCACATTTGCAAAGTGGGTTCCTCTTAGTGAAGTTGTGGTAGCTCAAAATCGTCAAAATCTTAATGTTTGGTACTCAATTGACCATCCTGAAAAAGTGACCATTTACAACATCAAGGGCGATGTCGAATCAATTGAAAGAAAGGGTGGAAAAACTGAAGTTTTAGTTTCCGATAATAGTGGAAATGCCATTTCATCGTATACTCTCAATGAAGCTCTTATTGATTTTGGATTTGCTCTAGAAGAGAAGGATTTATAAAAGGCTGCCCTTATCCTTGATAGTTCAGAGTTAACAAACGAAACGGAAGCCAACTGGAAAGCGCTTGCAAAAATGGCCATTGAAACTCAAAATGTTTATGTTGCTGAACATTGTTATGGAGCATTAGGAGACGTAGCTAAGGCCTCATATCTGAAGAAGATAATAGACCTTTTGTAGGCTTATCAAAAGTAAACAGGCCGCAAAGACGGTATTAATTACTACAAGGTCCAAGCTAAATTAGCAGTGCTTGAGCATCAATTTCATCGTGCTGAATCTTTGTTGCTTTAAAACAACTAAATAGAATAGGCAATGTAGATGTATCAGTAGCTGCACAAGTGGGATTAAACAATCAAATGTGCTGAAAAAAAGCATCATCCCGATGTATAATAACTCAAGAAAAACTATTATAACTGGTTGTTGGAAACGGGACAAGAAGAGAAGGCAGCTTAAATCAAGGAGGAAGAAGGAGACTATAATCAGGCTATTAATTTGTATCTTAAGGGAGGTATTCCAGCCAGAGCTGCAAATGTTGTATACAACAGTAACGTCAGCTTTCCTCAGGAATTGCTATAAAAAATAGCTTCGAGCCTCGCTTCAGCAAGCATGCATTAAAAAGCTGGAGAACTCTATGAGGAAATGGATTTGCTACAAAAAGCTTTGGATTGTTACGTAAAGGGAAATGCTTATAAGAAAGCTGTTGATCTGGCTAAAAACGCATAACCTCGATTAGTGACCAGTTTATAAGAAAGATGGGGAAATTATTTGATGTCAATCAAACAAACTCAAGCTGCCATTAATCATTTCATTGAAGCTTAGAAAATTCAAAAGGCAATCGAGGCCTCTATCTTAGCTCGTGAATGGAATAAAGCAATTCAACTTCTTGCCCATCAAACTCCTTAAGTAGCTAGACCTTACTATCGTCAAATTGCAAAACATTTTGCTTCTATTCGTCAGTACGATTTTGCGTAAAAATATTATTTAAAAGCTGCTTTGCCAGTTGATGCATTTTAAATGTACGCACAGGTGGGTAAATGGTAGCAAGCCTTGAGATTGGCGAAGTAAAACCTTCCTGAAAGCGAAATAAATAACCTTTATGTTAAGCAAGCAAAGAAATTTTAAGAGTAATAAAAGTTAAAGTAAGCCTAAAAAATGTATCTAATAGTATAAGAGTATGATCTTGCCATTGCCATGTATAAAAGATGTGCCCAATATGACAACATGATTCGACTTGTCTCTAAGTATAGAAGCAACCTTCTTAAAGAAACTTACCTCGCTGTTGCTCAAAAATTACATAAAGATGGTAACTTTAAAACTGCAGAACAAAATTATATTGCCGCTGGAGCGTGGAGGGCAGCAGTCTAGATGTACAAGACTCAAGGATTGTGGGAAGAAGCAGTTAGGTGCTCCAAACTTTATGGTAAAGATGAGTTCACATGCGAATTAGCAAAGAGATGGGCAGAGTCATTGGGTCCATAACAGGGTATGAAGATGCTGTTAAAAATGAATTTAGTTGATGCTGTGGTGGAGTATCTTTCCGATAAAGGCGAGTTTGATGAAGCGTTTAAAATGGCTAATCTTCATGCCAAGCACAAAATTAGAGATGTCCACTTAAAATATGCTTTTAAGCTATAAGATGAAAAACGATATAAAGAAGCAGAAGCTGAATTTATAAAGGCAGGAAAAGCTCAATAAGCCATCAGCATGTATGAAAATATTGGCGACTTCCATTCTGCCCTCACGGTTGCCAGTCAATATGAACCTGGGTCTCGAGATGCCATTTTGATTAATCAAGCTAAAAGCTTCATTGAAGGAAATAAGAGAGAATATGGAAAAGCCGAGGGTGCGTATATAAATGCTCGAAAACCTTAGTTGGCGATAAAGATGTATCTCGAAATTAACAACACACAATAAGCTTTGAGAGTGGCTCGCAAACATGCTCCTCATCTTGTAGAAGAGATAATGCGAAGAGAACCAGCTTAATCTAATCAGTCTCCTGAGCAAAAATTGCAACAGGCCAAGACATGGGATGACTCTCGCAATTACTCCAAAGCTATTGAGGGGTATCTTCAAATAACGACTGAAGATTTTAAAGACCCACAGCTTCTAGAACAAATTTGGAGGAGGGCTGTGCAACTTGCTGCCACATATGAGAAGGACAAAGTTATGAAAGTGGCCAAGATAGTGTGCGGGAGATTGTGCTAAATTAGGTGCTTTGACTCGGCAGGAGAGTTGCTCTAACAAATGAATCTATTTGAGGAAGCAGTTGGTACCTATTGCGAAGGAGGTAATTATGACGCTGCCCGTCACTGCGCTAAACTTATTAAAAATCCCGACCTCAATGCTAAATTAATGGATTACATTGACAGAAAGCAGAGATAAACAAATAAAAGCGAAAGAAACCCTTGGAATGCTCTCAAATTGGGAGACTATGAAACAGCTTGTGAGATATTCAAAGAAACCAATGACTGGAAAAATTGTCTTGACAAGGCTCAGTAGAAAGGTCCATAATTGCTAAACAAATATCTCAATTCTTATATAAAGGTTACAGTTGAGGCCGGCGACTTCTCTGCTGCAGCTCAAGCCTATTCTCAGTATGGTATGCCTCTTATTCCCAAAAATTACCCAACTTATAAAATGTTGACCCTCTAAATATTTGTTGAGTGTGAAAAGAAGGAGATCTAGCCTCTACGAAAAGCATTATTTGAGTTTTATAATTTATTAGTTGGTACTGCCGAACAAGGAAGTCCTACATTGATTGAGTACTCCAACTACCTCACAATTGCTCACCTATGCAATCTAAAATTCATATACGAAATTAAACCGGCTGCCCAAGCCCTTCATCAAAGGATCACTGTGTCATTGCTGCGCTACTGCTAATTTATTCGTTTAGATAAATTATTCTATGAAGCTGGCGTCAGCTGCCAAAAAAATGTAATCTTTATGTAATTCAGAACATATATGGACTTGCTTCAGTTTTATTAAATCGCTACCTTGATATCAATTAAATTATCTAAGATCCTGACAACAATAACATTTCTTAAGATGATGAGTTTAGTATCACAGATATTCCTTCTCCTTACAATGTCAACATGCCCATGAAAAACATGATTGGAGAAGCTGAAAAGGAAAAGATTAAGGACTGGCTGCTCGAAGTGAGTATGAACCACAAATTTGATAGCTCTCTTCCCCTTCGCTCATGTGAAAAATGCTCGACAAAAATTTATGATGCTTCTATTGTTTGCTATAAGTGCAAAAATCGTAGTGAAGTCTGCATTCTTACTGGATATCCAGTTAACGGTTCCAATGGTAAACAATGCAGGAGTTGCGGTAAATGGGGACTCAAGGAGGCATGGACAACTTATCTTAACTGTTTTGCGAATTGTGCTTGGTGCAACAAACTTCCATGATCAATCATCATTCAATCATAATTACAAAATTATTAATGTTCTCAATTCAGCATTGATTTATACTTTTAATGTATTTTTTTATATCCCAATGGGAATGCTATTTTGCTAATGTTATATAATGTGGTGAAAATTTAAAAATGCAAAATAATTGAATAGATAATAGATAATCCAATAAATGGGACAGAAAAGTGCTAAAGTCGACAAGGAATCAAATTTTAATCAGGATGAACTTTAAAAATCCATAACTGATCTATTTGGAACAGACGTCAAAGGGTATACACTCGAAAGTGTGATATCTCCTATCATAATGATAAGCAAAGATATCAGCGAAAAGGGGTCCTTTGATAAAAAGTAGGAAGGATTGGAGGTAAACATCACCTTGATTCGATGTCTGTACCATCCTCAATTTGAAAATTGTCTTAAAGCATTAATGATTCTTTTAGGAAACGAATTGAAAAGTATAATGGATAGCAAACTCATAGCCCTTGTTCCTCGTTAAAAATTCAAAAAATGTCTTAATCTAGCGCATTTTTGTATTTTTTTCACAGATTACAACCTAATTCAGACTGTCAACCTTTTGGGTGTGAGATCAGATTTGCATCCTAATACTAAAAAAATAATCTCATAACTATCAAAAGATATTCCATAGCTTAATTTATCAGTTTTAAGTACTTTTTAATTGTAGGAGTTAAGTGACTTGGTGAAGATATTAAGAATTAGTTTGGGAATGATGATTGATTTGCATCTAAAGATATTAACTCGCTCCGATTTTACTCTAAAAATTGTGGACCTTCTAAATCAATCTGTATTTATAATCTTTTGCAAAATATATTTTTCGTCGTTTGGAGATCTGAGCAAACGATAGAGACATTAAAATTCTAAAAGTTTGATAAAAATAGGAGCTTATTTTCTAGGATTAGGTTTATAAAACAAAATAGCTTCAATTTATGAGACTGCTATTATCTTACTAGCTTCTATCTTATAATCTTGCGGTGATAGTATAAAATAAAGGAAGGCCCTACCATCTCATTTATTTAAAAGCTTGCCCATTATAAATAGCAACTAAAGTATAGATTGGATAGCCTATAATGTATTGTTTGCTTTAAAATATATCAAAGATAGTGCTAAAGTATTTAATAAGCTTAACATCAATCGAATTCCCAGCCTCAAATTACTCTAGCTTATTTTTAAAAAGTTTAAACCACAGGGACAGCAAATTACCTATATGCTGGAATAAATATGCTTGCAAACTAAACCTGGTCAGATAGAAAGGGTTTATATCAGTTAATTGGCTAATATGTACTCTAAATTAGAAAGTGTTAACTCAGAAATTATTATGAAATATTCACAGGTGCGAGATGTTAGTTTTAACGTAAAATCATCAAATAGATCACTTAAAGTCAAGCCCTAAGACATCATGACTGAATTATAAAACGATGATGATACGTTTCAAAAATAAATGATTGGTCTCTGCGCTAAATATGTGTCACAGGTTATTTTTCAGAAGGATGATGTTGTGTACGAATACACTGATAAATCTTTATGGAACCTCATTCTTTATAATTTAGAGACAGGCAGTACACATGGGTAAGGAGGTAAATTAGAAGAATGATAGATTTACATCAACATGATTATAAAAAATAAAATATAGCAGTTTAATACCTTCCAAAAGACAATAGAAGAATATTTTTGATATAGATATCAAAAAATATATCTAGTCAACTTATTTAATTTATTGAACTTGACCGAGTCTTTTTAATTTTATCTTTAGGAAAGTAGATAAAATTGAATATTTAGTTTCAAATGAGGAATTAAAAATAAATCATGATAGGTTTAATCAGAATATATCAGTTTTTATATATTTACGTTTGTGGTTATGAGCATCTTATTTATCAAATTCATTATAGTGAGATGCTTCTCAAGGTTTCTTGGAATAAATAAATCCATATCATAAAATCCAGCAACGTCCTTACTCTTAAAGAACTCAAGGACCATATTCATCAACTCTTTAAAGAACACCCCACAAAATATTATCTTGCCTATATTGATGAGGATAATGATGAGATAATCCTTTAAAATGAGGGAGATTATACTATACTTCTCAACAATGAACTTAAAAATGTTAAAATTATCATCAAAGAGAGATCTGAAGATTTTTATGATGAGACTCAGAAAATAGAATTAGTGGAACTAGAGTCTCCAAGAGAAAATATGAATCAAATTGAATAGATTATGAAGAATGATTCTCTTCTAAACGAACAATCATAAATTAAAAACACCTCAAATTCAATCAGCCTTGACTAATCCATTGAATAAAAACTTAAGCTAATGCTTCCTACAATCGTCAGCAAAATAAAAAGTGAAATCAGCTAAAGCATGATTAACAATTGTGAGATAAATCTATTAAAAAAAGAAAATAAGATTGATTCCAAAACAGCCAAGGTTGTACATGAGGCTTCTTGTGACGGATGTGGATTGGATGATATCGAAGGAATCAGATACAAATGCTCAGTCTGCCCTGATTTTGATTATTGTTAAAAATGCTAAGCGACGATTTGCCATCCTCATCCTTTCCTCAAAATTAAGGATTTGAGTCAAACTCCCATTCAAATTTTTGCTGTAATCGAAGATGAAAAGAATTCATTAAAAATAAATGGAAACATAATTAACTGTCCACGTTTGAGTGATGGATGCAAAATCAATAATGAATTTCATACTGCTCAACAATTCATGAGACAAAAGGCCTGTCCTTTTATGAATCCTCAACAAAAGATGGAAATAAACGAAAATACAAAAACTGATAGAAAATAACAGAAGGCAGAAGAGAAGATCTAAGTTAAATCTAATTTAAAGGTAGAGGTGAAAGCAGACAACAAGTTAGTTGAATCTAAACCAAAAATTTAGCAAAAGCAGGAAAAGAAAGATGTCAAGTAAAAATAAATAAATAAAAGAAGTTGAATGAATCATTAATTATTGCCAATGCCAACTACTTGGTAAATATTGCTTAAATTTAATTTACTGAGGGCTACAGAATTTCGGCAAATCATCCCTTCCTGACAAAGTAGGAACTGCTAGAGCTATATCTGAATGGAGGCAGATGATCATCTCCTATATTTCTAAATCTTAACTTGTAAAATATTTATATTTAAACAGTGTTGATTTATCATAAAACAGATATACGAAAAGTAATTTATATTTTTGTATAAAAATACTGAAACTTCGATAATATTTGATTAAATTTGATAATGTTTTGCGATGCTTGCCTATGATCGCTCGCTA
>Ga0302191_10001442_pt1 | contig 15110 bp, 8 predicted proteins | sample II_Bog_E3_1_FD_198775 | JGI IMG/M metagenome (GOLD analysis project Ga0302191, IMG submission 198775) | Peat permafrost microbial communities from Stordalen Mire near Abisko, Sweden - II_Bog_E3_1 | ecosystem: Environmental > Terrestrial > Soil > Wetlands > Peat | place: Sweden: Abisko, Stordalen...
CCCAACCCCTAGTACGAAGATAAATTTATATTAATATATTCAACTAAGCAAATTATGGGAAAGACTCTACTTGTTAGTGATCCATGATATCGTACTAATCTTGAATAATATTAATTATTGTATCATGAATCGAATAGTTGCTAGTCTTGGCAAAAATCTTACAAACACCACCAAGTATGCTTTCTACATCCCTCCAAAACACAGCTAGACACATCACCATGTAACTCTTCCTCACTCAGCCTGGTCTTACTGCCAAGAGAATCATCAAATGCATTCATCACAGACTCAATTAAGTTGATCCCGAACGCTGGAACGTATATTGAAAGGTATTATTTAGGGTGTTCCATTCTCCTTTAGCACACACTGGAGAGATGAGGGAGGATTTGTCGATATTTAAACATCTGTTCAGGTTCATGAAGCACTGGAGAGAGAGTTTGGTATTTAGGTGAAGGACCGCAATATCCTAATTAGTGATATGGAAATGGCCTACTATGTAGTTACCCAGCATCATGATTCATTATGATAAATCCACAATAAATTCATTGATTTGAAATAAATAAACCATTAATAATTTCTCTTTGCTTATTTTTAGTATTTATCCATTCCCTTTCAGAATATGGGCTAATATATTTACTGATTGAAAAATATATCTAGTAAGACTTTAATCTTTAATTTTACAAGAATATCATTCAATTTAATTCTTATTAAATATCAAACGATTAGAATTTAATTCTTAGATATAAGATGCTGAGTTCTTCAAATTGAACTTATCCGAATAATAATTATGGAAAAGGACATTTTGAATAAGTACAAATAGCTTATCTATATATGCTCTCATTCAAATAACTTCTTTATAATTAAATTATCCAGACATTTTTTTAATTGCTTGCCTCAATCCAAGACAGAAAGATAGATAAAATCAGTATAAGAAGTTAAGAAGGAATAAATTTTCTCATTATTAGTTTTACTCAAAATGGGGAAATTTAGTATTTGCAAGAGCAGTATAAATATCAAAAGAGATTATTGTTTTATCCTTTTCAGTTTCTTTCAAATTAAGCAATCCTCAGCTATCGCTGTGCTATGATTTTGTCCTTTGGATAATGCTCCCTTTGATCTTCCGCTTTTCTATTTGCTGTTGATGTGTCTTTTATTTTCATACTTTTTTCTTAATCTCTCTTCCTACTTTTGAATACCCTTGGTTTTCTTCTGCTTGGCCTATTAATTTGGGTCTTCATGAAGGGATTAAGATAGAGCTTGTATGAGCATATTAACCTCGTTGTTTGTAGATCTCACCAAATGAGACTTTAGCTGTATGTGAATAAAGTAATCTTCGAACTTTTATTGGCAGATCTGGCAATATTTTGAATTGGGAGAGGCCATCATGACTTATGACGACATAATTAGGGAATCAATACTACAATATTCCTGAGCACTTCTTTGAATCCTTTCTTCGAATTGTGATTTCTCAAAGCCAGTATTATTCTGACAAGACTTCTAAGTTAAGAGGGAATTGATACCTTATCAGCCGGTAGATGGAAGGAAGGCGTGAAATAGCAGTGATCATTATTAAATGAAGGAGCCATCAATGTTGGTGGTAGCTTGGGCCTGAATCAAGATAGAATTACATGCTGATGGAGGAGAAATCAACTCTAACTGGTAAGATCTTGCACTCAGCTTTCAAGCGGATTAGCGAGAAAATCTTTGAATTTTGAGGAGAAACCCGATTATCAGTCATTTGCAACTATAAATTTTATAAAGGAAAAAGCTTAAGTCAAATTTAATAACTCTAAAAACGTCAGCTTTTGATAGAAATCTTATTTTTAATCATTGCTAATTTTTTTAATTTTTTTTCCTAATATTTATCATTCTACAACAAAGGCAGTTATTTATATTTATCAATATACAACTACTCAAGCAGTTTATTCGCTGTAAATTTTTATTGAGTGGTTAGTATGCGAGTCTCAATTTCAGATTATTTTTCTTAAATATTTGTATTTTTGATCATTATCCTCATAATAAATAATGATTTTGTTAATATCAAAGCAATAGAGCTAACAATAATTTTAAAAGAATCAATTAATTCTCGAAAATACTCCATTACGAAAGGCATCTTAGAACACGTGTATTTTGGTGAAATAGAGTGCTTTAAGTTTGTTGTCAATTCTGGATGTCATAAGATCGTGATTAATAACTTTATTCTAAAAATATTTTTCTAAGCATGGGCGGAATTAAGGATAATTGAAGATATCTTGATAGTCAGTCATGTTGATGCATTTTTTTCCTCGCACTCTTTTTATCACTTCAATATTCTCAAAATATTCGCCTTTAAAATAACGGGCAAGATAATTTAAGACAGAGGAACGAAAACTTGGAAGAAAATTTTTAGTAGGGTACTGTTCCTTTTTATTTTTTTTTATTTTTTTTGACTTATACTTATTACTTGATTAATCAATTTGAGAGTTTTATTATTTATTTAAAAGAGGTTTTGTATTTTAAGTCTAGGAAATAATACAATGAAGTCTATCTTCATAAAAAGCAGTTTCCTTTTGTAAGGGTTTCACCTTTTATTCCTCAATGTTTTATGATTTTTATTGATGGAGCTAAACTCTTGGGTTGGCCTACTCGATATCTTCGCATCCTTGTTAGCTTTAGGCATTGTATTTGGGGTCTGAATAATAATCAAATTGGTTATATTCCTGATGAGTTAACTCTCCAAAGGTCTAGACATTCTCAGATCGACAATTTAAGTTCATTTCACTTGAGGATGGTGTTAAAATTTAAAGAACATAGGCATATTAATTATCCACTTCATTGTTTGCATTGGCGAAGAACTATGAACTCATACTTATTATATTTATAAATAAGGTCTTAAAAGACTTCTTAAAGAAAATATTTATATTTCAATAAACTGTCCAAAATTGATTAGTGAAGTAGGAAATCCCAAACACAATTAATACAACTTTTATTTTTATTGGAATTAATCTTTTAATATTGTTTTTACTAATTAAGATATATAAAAATTAATAGTCTATTTATTGGTTGAACATTATCTCTTTCTGATTAATTCAAATAATAGCTTATATGATTCAAAAGACTATTACAATTTAAAGATTTGCCTCTTATTCTAATGTTTCCTCTGATATTTCTTTACTCTAAACTATTTAGTTATTTATTCAACTTTGTCGTTAAGTCCTAATAACTTTGACTTTTATAGAAAGACGGAAACGCATTCGAAAATTTCTCTCGTATAATTGGATTTAACATCTGAATGTTTATATTTCTTGTTTCAATTTATTTATAATTTTAAGCTTATGAAGGATATTCAATTAAAACTAAATGACATCGTGACGGCCCACGAGATAAAATCAAAAAATAACGGTCCAATGCACACTCTAAGCAACTCTTTGAAACGCAATACAATGTATGGATCACTCCCATCTCAAAGGAAGGAAGAAAGCTGTACTTCAATAATAACTTAGATGAGTCAAAACTTCCTAACATTAACTTTACTAGGAAAGATCTCTCTCTTATTCTGAGATATATCCTCTATAAACAATAAATGCAGTTGGCTGATCGAAATTTACTTAGACGTATACTTGTGACAATTTTCGATGAGTAGCTTATCTGTGCAGGATCAAAAATGTTTATTCATCATCTTAAGTTGCAAAATTGATATTTAGGATCTTAGAAACTGAAGAGAATATTATAAACAATCCTCTGTAAAAAAAGTTTTATTTTATATTGAAAGGTAGAGCATTAGTAACAAGCGAAGGAGTGACCTATGAAATAAAAGAAGGCAATACCTTTGGAGATATCGAAATATTATCCAATATTGCCATCGATAAGATAGAATTTACTTCTAAACATCTAATTTTAACTTTATAGGAAAATTATTTTAATACATATTTCCGGTAATATTTTCAAAAAAATTAAAAAGAAAGATAGATTCAAACTTAATGTATCAAGTAGCAGTTTTTAAATAAAATTTCAATCATTAACAAAAATCTTTTCATGAGGAATATTGCATATAGAACATTTGATGTTGGAGAAGCAATTGTTTTAGCGGGGGAAAAAGCTGACACCATTTATTTTTTAGGAACTAGTTGGACTGGATAACATTCCGCCAATCTTATCAATAAATGTTTAGGATTGTCTTAGCTGCTAAAGCAAAAAATGGTTTCTCTATAGACAGTTTACTGCAGTTAGCGTAAATGCACAATTCCTTGTGTTTCTAGAGAAATATTTATTAAATATATTACTAATTGTTTGTCAATAAGTGAACTCTAAACAAATAAATCTGAGCTCATCAAAAGTACAGTACGATTATGCTCAAATTAATAAACCTCAGAAAGAGAAAAGGCAATAAGTTTTATGAGGGTTCGAAGAGTTAAATTGCAGCTAAACAAAAGTAGATTAAAAACATAGCCAAATAAATGCTTTTAGGCCAGTTTTAGATTTGTCAAGCCTGACAAGTTACTGTCTTTATGGAAGTAAAGAAAAAACAAGAATAGTTCAATTACTAATCGCAAATAAAGTCGTTCTCTTTTGGTTAAATGACTATCTAAAATTATGATATTTTTATTGATTAAATTATATATAATTGAATAAGATGAAAAGTTTATTAATATTCCTACTTAGTCTAACAGTCTATCTGCTCATATTCGAGGCAAATGCATCAATTGGAATTGATACATCTCCACTTGTCACCTTCCAGAGCACTTTTGACTGTCTCAAAGATGCTGGATATGGTTTTGCCAATGTGAGAGCCTTCACACTTGAAGGCATTGATCTGGATCTTAGTGTTAAAGATACTCTAATATATGCTCAGAGAGCTGGGTTCAAGACTGACCTGTTTGTGAGACCTTGCAGAGGCAAGAGTGCTAAATATCAAATTGTGGATGTTATTCTCATCATTGCTGAGCAATACTATGATAAATTTTGGCTATATTTGGAGGACAATCCTAATCCTGGATGCAAGTGGAGCACAGATTATAAATCTAACTGTGAATATGTCAAGCAAATGCTGGCTTAAATTAAATCCTTTCAAAAATAGGCAGGAATATATTCAAACGCCAAGTTTTGGAAGAATACATTTGGAAGTTTAAATGCTTGCCCTTAGCTTTCTGCATACCCTTTGATCTATTCTAATAATGACAAAAATCCCTCTTTTGAGGACTTCACAACCTTTGGAGGGTGGTCAGCCCCTTCAGGCAAAATGTATCAGAGTAACATCACAGCATGCGGAACTACTATCAACAAAGTCTATAAAGTAAGTCAAAATTAAAATTTACAAACGGCATGATATATCCTTAAATTGTAAATCTATTATTTTTTATAATTAATGAATAAAAATAAAATTGTATTAATCAGCTATGCTGTCACCAGTTCACTTACCACTCTTCGTAGTTATTTACTAACTTAGTTATGAAACTTCAAAATAATGCTTTAGTATGGGAGGCAGAATAAGAAATATTCTTCTATCATCCCTTCATGATGACATGGGTCATGATTTTGGGAGAATCTTTGTGCTTTATTCCTTTTTATTTTGGATCAAAAGTAGAGTCAAAAGAAAAAATAGAAAAACTTCCAGCAAAGATTACTATATGCTTTCTTCCCCTATTTTTGGATCTTTTTGCTTCTAATCTCATATTTATAGGTCTAAATTATGTGTCTGGGTCAGTTTATAGTATTATGGACTGCTCAATTGTTGTTTCCACTGCAATATTCTCAAAGCTAATTCTCAAATCTACTTTTTAAAGGGCACAAATATTGGGGTGTATACTGGTGATAATTGCAGCAATAGTATCAGGTTTAGGATAATTTCTTGAAGATAAACCCAGCGATTAATTTGTAAATTAAAAATAAATTAGGATTTAATGGTAATAGGAATTATTCTCATAGCTTTTTCAACTATAGTCCATGGCTTGCAAAGGACAATTTTATAAAAAATATTCAAGTAATACGATGTAACTGCTTTACAAATGGTGGGCTGGCAAGGAATAGTAGGATCTGTATTCTGGAGTATCATCATGGTCATATTAACTTTTGTTGGTTGTCCATTTCATTAAAACCATTGTGTAAGAGATAATTCAGGGGTTTATCATTTGGACCACGCTGAAATGTTTTTTATTTCATAAGGCTCAAACACTTTTCTGCTCATTATTACTATTATTTTCTTTTTTGCTGTTGCTCGTTATAATTATGACTATAGTACAGTTATTATACATACCAGTGCTCTCACTCTTTGTATTTTGCAGATTTTCTCAAATAGTTTGATTTGGATAGCGGGTATTATCATAACTCTTATCGGAGGAGACGATGAACAATTTAAACTATAATCATTGGATTTATTAGTCAATGGATTAAAATTCACAGCTTTAGTGATTTTAAGCATTGGATTGCTTATATATGAAAAAATAATACTAAAAAAATGGCTGAAGAACTAGTCTTAAAATAGTTCATTGATGGGATCCAAGAGTAATATGATTGAATATATTGAGACTGAGAATTCTTGATTATTTCAATAATTACTTATGTTAAAAATATGTATATAGCATGAGTAAATTATTTAAATAATTCCAAAATAAATCTACAAATACTGAATGTTTTTCGTCATATAGAGATTTCTTAGCTTAAAATGCGTCCAATTAAATTTAACAGGCTGATTCTAATTTTTGGGTATAAGTATATTAACCATTACGTTGATAAGGATAATTTTATAATACCGATCTCCTAGTTCGTTGATGAGCCACAGGAGTTCTTGCAGCCAATGGCTTGAATATCAAATAAACTTGTTGATAAATAACTATCTTCTCCTCAATCCCTCAAAGTCTATGTCTTTCAATTGTCGTACCTATATTAGCATCAAAGGAGAGAAAATAGCTCACAATATCTTGAAGGTATTTGAAAGGGGAATAAATGCATCTTGCATTACTGATGATTGTGAGCCTAAAAAAACTTCATTAGACTCTCTAATGTTCATTGAAGAAGATGCTTTTTCGATAAATGAATGTAAAGGATAAGAAAATTTTGATAAATCAGAATAAAATCACGCCGCTCTAAATGATTTCTCTCCTCTATCTGGAAGTACTGAAATAATACATAGTTCTGATAATTATGAAAACAAGATGCTGTCTAAATTAGGTCTAAACATTGGTGACTCTAAAATTGATAACTTTTCTCCTCCTCAAAATTAATCTCGGTAAGATGACCCCATCAACTAATTATAAATTAATGATACTGTCAAAAAAGAAATATAAAATGTTGTAAAGGATAATACTGAGAGAAAGTAAGATTAATTTAGTCTTTAAAATGGAAACGATATCTATTCTTAGGAACTGATTAAGCTCTAACATATAAGTTAGAAAGAAAAGAGCTAATAACTGCTAGCTGCTTAAAGTGAGGAATTTGATGAATAATAGACGCAAAAAGAAATTAGGTTAAATAAAAGAGTAAAAATTTAAAACAATGTATATTTACATGATTTTTAGATTTAAGAATAAAAAACAAAAACAGCAAGATATTCTAAGAAAAAGACAAATATTGAGAGTAATTTAAAATTCAAACAATAATCTTTTTCTCCTCAAGGCCGAAGGCCATAGTTCCCTTAAATGGAAAATTTTTTGGCTTTATGGATACAATAAAAGATTAAAAAAGAATGTTGCAAAGTTACTCAATATTAGATCAGACAAAAGGCTCTTTCAATTATCAAAAATTGTTTTCCAAGATATCAATGTTTCTTTCGAGCGAGTAAAGGTTGGATGTAAAAGTTTTTTAAAAGGCACCCTGATGTCTTTAAATAGATTTCCTCCAAGAGAGTAAAATATAATACTGTATATTATTTTTAACAAAGGAAACACAAAATATTCACAGAAGTTAGATAAACATAATTTCTACAAGAAGCAAAAAATGAAAAATGATTCCCCCAAAATCACAAATAAATTAGATAAAATTTGAATTCTTTCATCTTTAATTTCTCTATATCTTTATTTCAATAAATCTTCTTTCCTCAATTATCTTTTATTACTATAAATTATAATAATATAAACTAACTTAAAAGTTAATGAAGTCGCACTTTAAATATTTTTCAATTGAGGAACTAAAGGATTAAATTAGAAATAGGTTCGCTTCAGCCAAGTAAAAAATTGTAAAGATCACGCCAGCTTTCACGAAGGATAGTTCAAGAATGAAGACAGATGAGTCAGTTGTTAATCAAAAATTTTATAATTATTTGCGAGAACTTAAATCGAAGCAAAGATAGTATGAGTCAATGATAACTCAGCCAAATTAACTCAACTCGCTTTTGAAAAAGAGAAGAAATAATATTAATGAATCTCTTTAAAAATATTAGAGGAATACTAAAAAATGTAAGACCATCAGCAGTTTTAAAACGAATAAAAATGTTTGCTAGAGTTAATAATGGCAAACAATTGTTCCTTTTGCATCAAACAAAACAGCCGATCCAACTACTTTTCACAAAATAACGAATTCATTCAATTACTCATAAATAAAAAAAGACAAAATATTATTTAAAGATCGAGTCAATACAATGGCTAGTGATAGTAATATAATTGCGGATATGAATTTATCTGATAAGCAAAAGAAATAAGGAGACATACAAAAGAAGCCGGATAAAAGTTGCCTTCAATCAATTACAAAAGTAATTAATATTGCCATATAAAATTAAAATTTGAATGATAAACTGTTCTCGTTCTCGAAAGATATAACTTCAAATGCCAAGCCACTGCTGTTAGATTTAAAAAATCATAGTATTAAAAAAAACATTAAATTTTAAACATGTCCAAATGAATTACAATATAATTCACATAACTATCAAACTCAAAAGTAATGCACTGTTTATCCAACATAAATATCTCATGAATCTTTAATGAGTACTGCTCAGCAAATAGCTCTTAAAAGTATTAATTTATTTATTTAGAAATAAAGCATAGAATAATGATTAGTGAATTAGACATGCGAGCCTATCCTAAACAATCTAAAGGATTAATAAAAACATTATAAATGCGATTTGAGTGGTAAAGGATAAAGCGATTATAATTGAAAGCAAATATTTAATCTTCAAGCAAACTGTACTATAAGATGAGATCATTATAAGTATGACATCATTTTAATTACTTGATCATTTTTTACAATCAATTTACTTCGAATAGTCAAATAAATTTGTTTTATAAAATTATCAAGATTTAGCATTTTTAATAATTTTTATATTTGTATTCAAAATTTACATCCATATCAAAGTTAGCAACCGCCAAACTCTATTTATCGAATTAATTTCAATCCGTTTTTTCAGATATTCAGCACATCCCTACCTTGACAGTTTGTATCTTTTTTCTTGAATTTCATTAGTCGACTTCATTGAGATGCATGAAACTGAATCTTTCTTTGCATTAAAGCCTTTTACTACTTATTTATTATATATTTTGTGTTCATATTAACATCAAAATAAAATTTCTCTATTTAGAGATAAGCTCTATGAATATCATAGGAGATTGATTTATTTAAATAGTTTTGTAATAAAGTCATGAATAAGCATTTTTAGGCCGATTTCAAGGGAAAGTGGAAAAGCAAAAGTAATATCTTGTCCTCAGTTTAAAAATAGAAAAAGTCGATGTTTGCCCTCAGATTTACACCAACTTTACAGCTGATTTAAATTGAAAAATAGTACATAAAAGGTTTGCAGTACCTGAAACCTGATAATATCTATCTCTAGCTGATCGCTTCAGTCTTCTGTGAAATTGTGAAATTGATGATAATACAAACATATAACTTTTGTACAGCTGCTATATGATGAAAAGCTAAATACCCAAATGATAGTTGTTTATCAACATATTTTGATATTTTGGATTCTTTTAAATTATTTTTTAAGATTCTTTATTTGCAGAGTTGTCTTTGCTCAAGCAATGCAGTTATATGTTTGTTTGATCTATGCTGCAGAAGGACTAACCGAACAACTACCAAACGGAATATTAAGATACACAGTGAGAGTTGAATTATCAGCCTGTCTAATGATATAAATAGTCTGATCAATGATGGGCAAGTAATTGATCCAAACACATCTTTGAAACGAGTAACAAAATCAGGAAAATTAACTACCAGCAAAAATCTTTTAATTTGTGTCATTTGTATTGTAATTATAATTTAAAATAGACAAATAGATAAATAGATAATAGATAAATAGATAAATAGATAAATAGATAAATAGATAGATAGATAGATAAATAGATATCTATATATATAGATAATAGTTTCGCCAAGAGAAGAGTATAAATATCATTTTTTGTTTTTATTTTTGTATTCCCATTAATCCTTTCTACAAAAATTCCCACTATCCAAAAAAGAAATTTCGCCAAAACTAAGAGTTGATCCAACATGAATCGTTCAATTGAATTGAATCGAATTTTCACTAGTAGTACTTAGCCTTGTCTTCATCCCTTATCCTTCTCCTCTCTGCTTTCTCTCTACTCAATCATCTCTCTTCCAATAAAATAATAATGCACAGTATGTATGAGGAGCACACCAAGCTTGGGCATCTGTCCACAACTTTTTCCAGAAGAGCCAACCTTTCTTTCTGGCAGCAGGAACACTTACGCAGCCGCGGGGGAATATAAAAATTCTTGCCCTTTTTACCAGCCTAAAAAATTAATAATCAACTTCATAAATAATTAAAAATTAAAAATTTATACAGGAGACTGGAAGAGAGTTCCTTCTCAGAATTGTTTTCTTTGAGAAGGCCAATATAACTTTAGGCTAGAAAAAATAGAGTACAACTTTCAAGTCCAAGACAGTATTTACTTGTCTTTGCATTTTTATTTAGATTTTACAAAAACAATAAACCTTCATGCATGATACAGTGATAATTACAAGTTGTTTATTCAGTATAGATATGTAAACATAGATGAGATTTTGTTATTTTTGTTTCTCCTCTTTTCGATCAGTCGATAGGCATCTCCTACCACCTCAGCATCGATTTCTGTTTTGCCTGAGAGGGTCATTAACTCCAAGCATGTTTCAGCCAATTCTTGCGTATATATTTTGGTGATTGTTTTCAGCAAATTTTTGATAGGTCCCTTAATTTTGAGGGTGGGGTGCATTTCTCTTACAATATCTTAGAAAAATTAATTGCTTTTGTTGTTGGATAGAACTTCAGAAGTGTAATAAAAACTTCTGAAGGACTCCTGATACTTCTCCATCTCCTCCTTGATTCCAACCTCTCCTGATGGCGCCTAGCCTTGCTTGGAGATGTCTTTTATTTGACTTTCCACCTCTTTATAATAGTCCAATTTGTTCGGCTCATCCAATTAATCATGAATAATTTCATCCATGGATGGTACAGGCTTAGAATTAGCCATATTATATAATTATACCGAAATGAGAGCAAAACAAAATTAGTAAAGCACTATAATACTATTCCCGTTATCTTGTCTCTATCACTGGGGGTAGGAGCTGTTTATAGGTTCGCTTGTCCGAACATTGAAGGCGCGACGAATAAGGGTCAATCCCTTATAATAGTCAACTGGGCAACCACAGCTATCTTTTCCCGTCTTGTCAGAGTCGTAGACCTTTCCAATGTAATGAGCTTGCTTTACTTTAGTGGCCTCGGTGATGATAGTACGTTGCTATTTTTTTTGATTTTCCAAGATTCGTTTTACTTATTTTTCCGGATCAGAGTATTTTTTGCCTTGAGGATGAATATGAAAATATGCTATAAGACTGATAAAGTCATGATCGAGCTGCTGAAACTCCTCGATAGATCGTATTTTAAACTATCGATTGTACAGTTTGGAGGCATCCTCTAGAGCAGTGCTTTTTTGTGAAGTTTTGCCTTTTTTGTAGTGATCTTACAAGCTTTGTGCACAATTGATGCAGATCTCTTTTCTATGCTTCTTAAAACACTCGATGCAGATATCTCTTTTGCATTTACTTTCATCCACCAATATCTAACAACGACTTAGCTCCTATGATAACCTGCAGATAAAGCAATTGGTTGAGACTGCCTCCATTTCACGCAATAAATCGATCTCACGTGTTGAGTATTCCTCGTTGATCATGACTCTTCGAGTATAAATGACTTAAAATTATCGATCAATTTATCATTGCCTCCATGTCATACGTAAATGAAAAGTAGTAATAAATCAAAGCTCAACTAGACTGAATTCTATTAGTGATTCTTCTGGCTGTTACATAATTTTCCTACGCCTTTGCAATTTTTTTATGTCAGTAGCAGTTTAGAAAAAAAGTCTGTCTTTGATCATTCTCGCCAGTTCAACCATAAGTTAAGCAGTCTAGTCGTTATAGTTGACCCATGATGGCTCAGATTATAGCAGTTCTGTAGCAAGAATACGTGACAGGCGTTCCTCATTCATTATTTATCGTTGCTATTCATTCAGATTAATCAAAGAGAAAGGAGAGTTAATCTTCTCAAAAATGATTCCGCTGACTAATTATGCTAACTCCAGAAGCCTGTCCTTTCCGCGATGCAAATGATATTGGAGTTTTTTCTTGGTCACTCTCCGAAATATTTTAGGTTAGGTGGTCCATTCATAAGGTTTTCCCATAATACCGTAGGGGCGCTCATAGTCTAAACATTCATTAAAGCTCTAAAAGATACATCTGTGCCAAAATCCAAGGTAGGCTTTAATCCTTGGGCCGAGATCTTTTTAACCTCTATTATTGGATTCAGCTTAGCATTCCATCTCAAATTGTTCAAAAAATTAAGCAGGCACAATAAATACCCCATCTTAATCTTCTTCATCTTAAGCCCAACTTTCCTTTGTAGCGCCCAAATCCTCCTCTGGACGCAAATAACTCAAAATTTAATTAGAACTGGGGCCAATATTTTTGTTTATGTTATCAGTAATACGAGTAAGATATGTATCACTTTCTGAATGGAATGGAAAAAATACTTTAAATGAATAATATGAATTTGGCAATGTAGTGTTTTATTGAACAGAAACTGGTTTAGATACAGGGTGGTTGAACTGCCCGTGGAGCTGGGGAAGTTGGCTTTTAAGGCGTAGGAGCTGTAGACTTTTTTAAAATGTAAGATATATCTAAATCAGTCATAATTTACCTCTTGAAAATTAAGAAAGCAGAAATTAAATTATCTAATTTACCATTATTTCAATCTTGTCCTTATCAATCTTAAGATCATTGGCTTTCATTTGAAGGTTCTCCTCCATTTTATTGGAGATTATCAGTTTTGAGCTTTAACATTCAATCTCCATGGATTCATCAGACACAAATCTTTATTAATCATTTAAATTCTCTGAAAAATGGACAAAATTATTCTAGTGAGAGCCATCCTTACCTTGTACGTTTAATTCGAAATTTTGAAATTCACATTCAAGATAATTTTTTATAACATGGTTGTTGGTCATCTGTTGAACAACCCACATCTGATCCTCGTTTGATGCCATTTTTTGTTACTGCATGCATGATCCAATGCCGAAAGCGCAGCTATCTTATATATATTTTTTCTGTTGATAGTTATTTTTTTGTTTTAATTCGAATTGAATAAGATTGTAATTTAAAGATTCGTCCAAGGAGTTATCTTAAAAGTCTTAAACGCATTGATAATCTTTCTTTTTACTTTGATTTGCACAAGGATCAGGAGGGATAATATTTTTCTAATTTAAGTTTGTTTAGCTGCTGATTGAGTGATGAATCTCTACATCGATCCATTTCTGATTGATATTGGATGGTTTTTTCAATTTTTCCATGATGCCTCCTTTATCCTTCATGACATTTGGCATTTTCTTGTTTATGGAATTCCACTGGATAAGATGTTCTTTATTGATTTTTGCCAATAAACTGTCTTTTTCCTCTGAGTGTTCATGACTTATGCTTTTGAAAGGCTTCTCTACTTATCTTTACTTAGTTATTTTTAGCTTGTTCTCTTGCTTAACATCGTTGACTTTTTTAACTATTTTGTTTTATTTCACCCATTCGAACTAATAATCGCTATTTTCATCCTCTTCCAAACTATCTTGGTGTCTACTTTGCCGCCAATGGGAAAGATTTTATTCTATATTATGGCTGGGCTTCCAATCAGAAGATTCAGATACAGCAAAAACTTCACTAATTTAGCTTTTTTGACTTCGATTAAATCTATCTGTAATTTCCCGGAACAGAGACTTATATTTGTTAATGACTTTATTTCTAATCTTACCTTTCCAAAATCTCTGTATTTTAATCACTTGATAAGTTAACTGCTCAAGGGAAAGACACTTGGCTAGCATGAGTTCCCGAATAATTTATTGATGATTACTTTACTTTTTTGCGAAAACTGGTACATCATTCTGCATCCTGCTAATCAGACGCACATCAATACTACTCATGTATTATTTTAAACAGTTTAAATGTTATTATTCGTTACTTCGTCTTTCACTCGTTATTGGCTGGCTGTTACTCAACTCTGAAGCCAATAAACTTATATTTAGCAACTTCGATACTACTTTGTCGTTACCAAGAAGACTGGAATTAGCTTTTATCTTTTTTGAGATTGTACTGAATGATTGAGAAATAGTATATTCACCGATGTCAATGGGTATTTTTTTCCATTGACTTCCTCTTTCTGAATTAGTACGGCCTTCCTTTAATAATTTAGATGTTTTATTAAGCCCTATCTTTAAGCGCGATTGACTAAGTTTCCCTGTTGATGCTGGTTGAGTACTTTTAAAGTGAATTTTTGATTTTGATTCTTTCTTGAGAGTAGAGGTAGCATCCATTTCAGTGGATGGACCTTAAGTGCGTACTCTTTTTTCTTGAATGAGATTAGCAGTAAGACTATTGCGATTAATAGCATTGATCTTTTTACGATTATGTTTTTGACTATCAGTGCTTTGCTTTATTTACTGACTCTTTTTAACTATATTTTATGATTTTTTGTTTTTAAGTTTACCTGACATTTAATAATTTCAAATTATAAATATTAAGAAAAAATAAAGGAGGTCACAGCACAAAAAAATCTCAATACCTAATCATTACCCATACGATGGATTTAACAATTAAATAAAATTAACAGTCCTTTTAAATAATATAGTCAAAGAATAGTTTATTTGTAGATGTTACAATAAACTGCCTAATTACAA
>Ga0302191_10001455_pt1 | contig 15059 bp, 12 predicted proteins | sample II_Bog_E3_1_FD_198775 | JGI IMG/M metagenome (GOLD analysis project Ga0302191, IMG submission 198775) | Peat permafrost microbial communities from Stordalen Mire near Abisko, Sweden - II_Bog_E3_1 | ecosystem: Environmental > Terrestrial > Soil > Wetlands > Peat | place: Sweden: Abisko...
TATATGAATGATATGGAAAAAATCGATTATGGTATTAGAATAGCCTAAAAATTTCATAGTAATAAAAAGTTGCTAATTAATCAATTTAGTGAGTAAATGTGTACCTTCAACAATCTCGTTTAATAGTTCCTCTTCTTATATATTTTTTTCTGGAGCATTACGAGTGTATTGATAAGCCTGAGTTTCGATATGGAGCTTTTCCAGTAGACTTGCTTGCCCCTTGGTATTGACTACTTTGCACTCGTCGAATATAGGCTATCTTCTCATTTCCACATACATTATTTACTGCTATAGAGTGATCGATTGGTAGATGGTTATCATTGAATTTTTACCTGATGTTTTAATTAAAGTATGGTTCCGACGTGTACTTTTATTGCTTCATTTTGTTCGTCTTAATCTTTGTTTGATTTTTTATACTCTGGTGAACATATAAAATATGGTGTGGGAAAAGTAATGTATTTTGTACTAACTTAACCATAATTAAATTCTGCACGTGTTTTTCTGTCTCCTTGTCGCTATTCCAATCATATTCATTTATTAAGGAGCTTCTCAGATCCATTAGTAATTCGTATATTAGTTATTATAAACTTATAAAATATATCATAAATTACAGATCTGATTCACCTTATATTAACTTTATCAATTAATGTAAGTGTATTTCATGAACATCGATTAACAGCAATAACGATTTTTTCAAAAAGATTATTGAAATAGTAATTCTTTTAAATATAGTTGTTGGCTTGACTTAGCATAAGAGAAAATCTTTCTCGTATAATTTTGTATCATTATGTCAATATCCTTACATGAACAATGGATTGATTTAATAATTTTTCGAATTAAAGATATAAGAAGACGGTATCATTACTTTTCATACCGGCTCTAAAAATACTCAGAAAGTCCAGCAAGAACTGCACATCCGAAGGTAGTTAACATCATTCTGTACACGCTTGCTCTAAACCATAGTCAATTCTATTTTAAACTATAAAATCGTGATTTTTAAGGTTTAAATGGCAAACTCTAACTGTAGACTTGATACTTAAAAAAGTTAAATCCCCTGAGTATCATCTTTTTACTAATAATGGATAGCTTTAAACAGACAGATTAAATAACCAAAACATAAACTAGCCTATTGCCGAATAATATTCTAATGAAGACAAAAAGGATGTTATGCTTTGGATGTAAAAACCAAAAGAAAAATGAGATTTGAAAATAATGAAGAATCAAATTTATAGCATAATAGTATGAGAAAGTTGATGAGAGGTAAGGTTCCAGCCAAAGCAATATGTCTCAAGAGACTATTTCCTTTAAGAAAAAAATGAAAATCCTTTTAAGGACTGACAATATAACTCCTGATATAGAGAAAGTTATCGTGCAACAGAGACAAGGTTGATGTCTACTTCTTGATTCGCATAGGGAATAAGGATAAATGCTTGGATTAAAGAAGTCCAACGAAATTCCTATTTACGGCTTAAACAACCCTTTTTAAAAAAGGAATGACAGTTATTAAATATCTGATGATTGGGTAGGTTGCGGAAGATAAAAATATCCAGATACTTAATGATTTTTAAAATGCGTTAAAACAATTATCCTCAAGAGATAAGCAAGACCATATTTATGTGGATCACAAACAGATCATTTAGTTCTTTGACTCTGGCTGATAATCGAGTATGAACGATGAATAAAATTAGTTACAATCGTTCCCCTGCATTATCAATTGGAAGACATCCTCTTAATAACTCATTAATTAACCATGAATCCTAAAAATCCTAAAGAAAAGGTACTCTTCTTTAATTAGAATAATAATTTTTCTAATTTTCTTTTTAAAGAAACAAAAGTTGAAATTAAATTACTTTGTCTATAAAATAAATTCTAAAAAGATGATAAAATCGATCATTTTTCTCGGAAATGATAATATCAACTATCATAATGATCATTTGTGCTTTTAAATTAATAAATCATTTAGATTTAAGAATTTATTTAATTGAGGTAAACAATCATCTTCAAAATATGATTTAATCATTATTTGCTTCGATTATATTGAGAATCATGATGCTGACCTTGAAAATAAATAAGACGGGAGCTTTTTTTCTTAAATTTTATACAATTTTATTCATCATTACGATCTTAAAAGTCTAAATTAAAAAAAGTAAATTAAATAAATTAAATTTATTATAGGAAATTGATACCCCCACCGCTGAGGAATCCTGAAGAGTTCTAGAAAAATAATTAAACTCCGCTTTGTCTGAGGATGAAAAAAAAAATATGACCATCTGATCAAAAATGTGATCCATTCGCATTTAAATGAATTGCTAAAAGTGTTGTTTGATCATTAATATATCTGTAGTAGCAGATTCTATTCTATCAATATATTTGATCATCAAACAAATTTAAACTGATCACCAATGTAACATTATTTGGAACAAACAAATTACGGTTATTTAGGAATATAGGGGCGGAAACGATTCTAAAGTTGATAAACATAATAAAAAAAGTCGAAAGGAGAGCCGAGAATATGATATTACAATTATTGTACATGAATACATATAAATTGATTCACTTAAAGTGAGCAGATCATAATATTAAAATAATTTAGGAAAAAATAATGACTAAAACATCAAAAGAAAAACCTATTGAAGAAAAACCCATTGAAGATCTAACATGGGAGTAACTTAGAAAAAAGAAAAAAAGAAAAGACAATTTTTACACAAATCAAGATGAAAAAAAAAAAATAGAATACATGAAGCAACAAAATTTGAGGTTGGTTACCTCCCTTTTCTAAATTAAAAAGGTTGTGAGGACAGAAACTTCCCCATAAATTTTCGTTGAGAAAATTAAAAACATCATAAACAGTGAGCTTTTGGCATAGAAACAATCCCCACCACCTGCACCTTCAAAATGGTCACTTTAAGACAAAGCTTAAAAGTAAAGTCTTACAAATTAAATGAGAAAAAGAAAAGGAATCGGCAGCTAATAGTTCTCGTAGCACTTTATCACTGAGAATCCCATCAAAAAAGGTGATAAAGCAGATTAAAATAAAATGGAAGAAGAAAGATAAAGTGGAAAAGATTCGGTGGAAAAAAATTAAAAACTTAACCTTAAAAATTAGGTTGTTAAGAAGGGAAGCTAATTTAAAATATGGAGCGACAGATTGAATAAGAAAATGACCACAATTAATCAAGATAATTAAATTTACAAATAAGATTCGATACAAATAAGTTGTATAATTTCGAATCTCATAACTAACATAGAAGAAATGCAAATTTTAATGGGCAATTTTGGTACTTTTCATACTATCTAGATAATGAGATCTTAGACTCAGAAAAGAAAAGTTAAATATAAATAGGATAGTTTAACCTATCCTAATCAGAAAATTTACACGTCCCAATTAATGAAAATAACAACATTCAATACCTTGAGAATACCTAATAAATAATTTAAGGAACTGGATCAATTTTGTTGAATAAGGAATGGAGAATAGATCAGAGAGAAATGGCAAATAATCACTAGGGATCTTATGGATCTAATGAATAAGTTTCCGCGATAAATCTTCAACGAGACGAATATTCAAGCTATTTCTGCTAATGATCGAAACAAATTTTGTAAATTTTTAAATTTTTATTAATGTTCTTGTCGATTGGAGGTCTTGTACAATGGAAGAAATGGCTTGTTGTCTGGCGAGGATATGCCTTTTAAGCCTGGATCGGCTTTTTGATTTACTTGCTGTTTAAGATCCTAGGCATAATAGTCACCAACTTCTACTTTGGTGAAGACTAGCCTTGAGTCATCAGGAACAGAAAGCAAGCATGATTTTCGACCTTAGAATGCAATAAAAAAGCCAACATTTATAACAAGGAGTTTATAAAGATTTCATTCGTGATAGGATTGCGCCAGGGCCAAGTAATCAAAGTATTATGAATTTTATTCACAATCAAATCTGTGTTCGCTCCGAACCATAAACCTGCTGAATTGAGCAAACAAATGAAATGAATCTTTGCTGTGAAATCATTTCCATTTTTAAGTAATTCCTCGGCCAAAAGAGAGAAAGTACATCCAAAAATTTAACAACATTTACGGACAAATAAAGTTGATGAATAAAGTCACAAAAAACGGAAGTATTTATTTTTGTCAATATCGACATGGCTAGACCATTTCTACCAGAATAATACTGAAGACTGAAGCTAGCAGCATATCCCTTCAAGTCATGATGGACAATTACTTATTTTATATATTTTATAAATGAAGTTTACGATCATCCTCAAACGATATTATTAATCTTAAAGTTCAAAAAATGAAAGTACTCTTAAATCTTAAAGTAAAATGAAATAATCTATAAAAAAAATTCTGAATGCAAAATCAACACAGCAAACCCTCAACCTTTATACAAAGGGTAAAGAAGGCTATCAAATATCTCTTTCGAAGTCCAAAAGCTTCGAAGAACAGTGTGATGAAGGAAGATCCCCCTAAGCCTTAATTGAAAAAAAATTTCTTCTAGATCTCGTTGTCAACAGCTTTTTCTTGGCGAATGAAGTATTTCATGAATCTCAAATTCTATTTCTCAAACATGCAAGCTGACTGCAAAGAATTTAAGTGATCGTATGATAGAATATAAATGAACTTTTACATCTCGTGGAATGCAGATATTTTTTTAGCTATTAAGTGAAGATTGTATACAATACAATCTCTTCTTTCTAATTTTAAATTCCCCTAAAGTTTTGCTGATTAACTATTAATCATAATTTAATATTTTTTGAGACGACTCAATATAAAAATTCCTCCTCCATTACACTACTTATAAATCATTATTTTAAATGTTTCCATATCACCTAATACATCGAAAAAGCGGCTGATTTATTTTAGACAAACATATAAATTTACAAGGATATATGTAAATTAGTATATTAGAGGAATGACGGCTCATAAGTAAATTTTATATGACTTCTTTTGCCGAGACAAAGAACAATACTCTTCGTTAGCGTTCTGGATCATCATTGTTTGCCATTTTCGGTTGCTATCACCTCCATCCTTTCCTAATACTTGCCTCAAAGACGCTTATACGAGGGGACCGGCTTCCCTCGCCTCCGAAGGCCTGTTTCTCTGTTATTTCTGAATATGCTCTTCCAACTTCTTCGAGTCGAATAGTTGTTGCGGCTGCGTGGCTGAATGGGTGAGCGTGGTGTGAAAGTGTATATTGGTTTCCCTCGGCCTAAAGCAATTAATTTTGGCTTTCGATTTCATAAAATTCATCAGATTGCTCTCAGCGTGCGTGATGATTTTCTTTGCGATATTCTTATCTAAATTTTTAAGTCTCTGCTGTTCGCTGACTAAAAATTCCTGCACGTGTTGTTGCAGACACGGTTCCATCTAAAAAGGTAGTTGCTTCTGTTCGCTGCTTTTGGTTTTATTGAGGGTGATATTAATGACCTTTCTCTTGCTGTTCTTCATTCTATTTCGATAATATATACCAAACCTTCTCAGAATGCATAATCACATGGGTTTGATTAGCTATTTATAAAAGTTATTGGATGAGGACGGACCACGACGAATTTATGGGGGAGGAGGAGAGTAGAGGGTCGGTGAAGACAGAGACGGATGCGAATTATTTGAAAAATTTGCTGGGGAAGCACACGGGGAGTATGGACAAGGTGGCTAATTTTACCTAAAGTAGGTAGTAGCTGTTTAAAAAGTAAATCTTGAATGGGAGGTACGAGATACGGGAGCGGGAATGGTCAGCCGAGGATGGAGCTGAGGATGGTAGTGCCATAAAAAAGCAATTACCTAATAGCAAGGTTGTCATGGGATAATTCAGACGGGATTGAGCAAAAGACAACTCGAGGAGTAATTACAACTCATATAAAATCAGATGCAGGAGTCAGAGGTGAGAGGAGCAAAAATATTACCTGAGGAGGAGAGATTAGCATTTCTGAAAAAAATGGAGAAAGAGAAGAAGGAAGTTTTGAGAAAGAGAGAGGAGGCAGCACGGATGGAGAAGGAACAAAGAGAGTAATAGTAAAAACAGAGAAAGATTCAGTTGGAAAAGGACGAAAACGAACGCAGATAGCGAAGAAAAAATTAGGTTTCTCAGCGTATGAAATTCAAGTAGGAGAATCAAAAGCTGAAAGAGTAGCAGCATAAGAATCAATAGCAAGAGTTCAAGTAAAAGATGAAGGAGAAGACAACAGCCCAGAAAATGTAATAAAAATTCAACCTGATGCAAAACAATTCGCTATAGTAACGCAAAAAGAAGCTGGCATAGATCAGGGCACTCCATCGTCCTATAGACACTAAGTAGCTAGAAAACCATGCACAAAAACTATAACAATTGCATTTGCAACGTCAGATGATGGTAAAACAGAAAGACCTGCCGAAGGAAGTCCCCCCGACTTTCTATAAATCTGTTTTTTATCAGAAAATCAAACAGGAGCAGCGCATGTTCATGGATAAGAAGGAAGAGGAAGAACTCGGAAAATTGCGCGAGGCGAGGGACAAGTTAAAGAAATTTTCGGAGCATGTGAGGAGTAATTACAAACCAGAAATTGACGAGAGGAAAGTGGAGGAGATGAAGTTTAGGTACTGCAAAAGCAGGTCAATGTCCAGCGTACCTCGAGGTAAACCTCATGACTCGGCCCAGAAAATAGGCTTACGATATCTCTAGTTTTCTAAAATGCAGGGTGATCACCAAAAGCTATTGGGCGGTTAAAGTGTGGAGTAGCCCTAGATTAAATCTCAAAAAGTAGACTACCTGCAATAGCTGCGTTAGAAAAATAAAAACAGGCCTCTCGAATCAGTTCAGGATCTGATGCGTAAAATCGACAAGGAAAACCTATCGCGGGAGGAGAAGCAAACCAAAATCATGTAATTCACTAATAGACTCTAGCAAAAAGCCAAGCGAAAGGAAGAATTGTAGAAACTAGGCTCGTTGCATCCAGCGGATGAGGAACTCGACTTGCTATACCTGCAAGCCATTGAGGCTAAACTCAATCTCCTTGATGATTTATGATATCTTATGCGCAAATGAGAATATTCCAATCAAGATGAAAGAATCTGCTGCAGGATCTTGGCCACTTACTCGCGCCTCTCTCCCCGAGCCAGAGAGGAGGCTGCCTTCTACAATAACTATCTATCTCGATTGACCGATCCTTGCAAGGTTTTGTATATCTCACGATCGATCTATTGGATGTTGTGCATGCGTAGGGCCAGCTGCTCTCCCGCGTTCTTGAAGGCTGTTATTTTGTCATCATTAGCCTTGAGTCTCTGCTCCAGTTGCTGAATCTCAGTCTCTTGCTCCTTGATGCGACCAGCTTACTCTTTACTTAGGCCGTAGTGTTGCAGTTTTACCACGTTTTAGCTGTTACCAAAATCGTTGCTACCACTCACCAAAACTTAGAGGTCAGATTTCAGTTGCTGGTTCGCCTCTAGAGCCTACCGATATTCGGGAGTGTTGAACGGATTCGGGTTTTGAAGGCGTGATTGGTTAGCCACACGCAGCATACTCGAGTCAGTCAACAGGACATTCGCTGGCGCTGGACTTAATCTTGATTGTCCTTGATTGTTGCTCCGTGACCGCTGCAGTGAAGATTCCCTGACGCTGCCCTGCAGTTGATTGGCGATCCTACGTGTCCCGCTAAGCATCTGCGTATAATACGCCTAATCTCTCTGAAAGATGTTTCCCTGCTTATAGTAGGGATCGATGGTTTGTCGATGCAAACCCGATTGCTCCATCTAATAACGATAAAAATTATTTGAATCAAGTCATGATAGCAACACCTTATGCCGTAATTATGCTGGACTGGGCACCACACGCCCCTTTTTTGATTGGTTCACCTCAGTTGTAGATCGCTTCTTACGAGCCCAGTTTTGCTACATGCGGATGTTACTCATCTTTTAGTTTTAGTGGTAGATGGTAGCCTTGCGGGAATCAACTGGCTACCACTACTTTTAGATTGTTTTCACGTTTCGTCCCTTGCCCAATAGGACAGGGTTACGAGTGCAGAAACTCTTCTTTCGCAGTGGCTGTTGTTCTAAGGTAATGGTGGCTCGTTCGCAGGTCTCTTCCTTTTTGGTGGGATTACGTTTAACTGTTTGTTTAATCCGGTATAAGGTAGTACTGTTGACATCTACTGCCGACTTGCTTTTCTTGCGAATCTCCTCATAAATCAGCCCACGATACTACTTAAGAGTAAGACGTTAGTTATCGTTGACCGGCACCCGCACTGGTCCTTCAGCCACGACCAGTTCTCCCTTCTCGAAATCTTTCAGATAGGGGTGAGCGAGTATCTCAGCTACACTAATGCGTTTTTATGGATCGAATTCCAGCATCTTCTCAATTAGATTGAGACAATCATCACTAGCTTGAGGTACCATTTCACGATGACTTCCTCTTCTGATCTTTCCTAACAATTTGAACACCTCTTGACCAGCACTGAGCTTGAGACTGCTTATTTCTTGTTCTGTGGGAGGACCAGTCCAACTGAGTACTTTTTACAGCTGATTGAAAGTTGATGTGCCTGCAAAGAGAGGACGGCCCCGCTGCATCTCAGCCAAAAGGCACCCCATACTCCATACGTCGATGGCGCGAGTATATCTACGCGAGCCAACTAAAATTTCAGGTGCCCTGTACCATCGTGTTGCAATATACTCAGTGAGTGCTTCGACAGGTTATTCAACCACATCTTCCAAAGACCTAACCAATCCAAAGTCACAAAGTTTCGCTTCGCAACTCTCATTGACCAGTACATTTGAGGGTTTAAGATCTCTATGTATAAGTCCAGCTGAATGAAGGTAGTAAAGGGCTCTTGCCACCTGATAGAAAATGAATTTGCGATGTTTTTCAGCGAGAATGTCTTCCCTGACCAAGGCATAGAGGTCAACGTCCAGGTGCTAAAAAATCAGGTAAATATCGCGATTATTTTATGCTCGAATGACCTACTCGAGATGAACGATGTTCGGGTGGGTAAGTAACATGAGAAACATGACTTCGCGGTAAGTACGTTGAGCATCCGTAGCATTGCTAAACGCATCGAAGTTTTTCTTCAGTGCCTTCACTCCTCGTGTCCGTTTATCCACTACTTTCCAGACGTGTCCATAGGCTCCGCTTCCGATCTTCTTGATGATTTCGAACCTCGCCAGTACATGAGTCTCGATTTACTCGCTCATAATATTATTATTCAATGGTGCCTTCCCTAAATAAATTGTATTCTATGATAAAGTAAGGGAGGGTATCAATTATTGAAACGTAGATATTATTCATCGCAAATGATAGATGAGTCTGTAATATTTCAAATATTGTTTTATGATGAACAGTTCCAATGGCTTCGGTGGAAGTATGGGGGCTTCGACGGGATTCAAGAAGAGACAACTGCTCAGACCACCCTCGGGGTTGCTTAGCAAACGACAGCAGGAGTTTTTGAGATGTTTGGACATCAGTCAGTCTGAACCAGTCATCGCCACATCATTGAGAGGAGAAGTAGCCGCCATAGATGAGGAGATTTCCTTACTTGATAAAGATAGACGCATCAGGCATGGCGAAAACAGCTTGCAGAAAGGTTACGTGGGTGCATTACGGAAATGGTTGCGATAAACCCAAGGAGAGCGAGAAGATGATGATGCAAAGGTACTAAGACAAATGGGTGTAGACAGTTACTAAGCCGGGTTTCGCAAGTTATGGAAAATAGCTGGCCACCTCGACTTGGTGATAAGCAAAGTTACCTAATTACAAATTGTTCATCTTTTGCAGTACGAGGATATGTTCGCTGAAATAGGAGAGGATTCGCAGAAGTCAGTGGGATTGCTATCTAACATCGCTAACAATGGATACTCGCCTGCTACTTTTCAGGTCACACAAGTGTTGTTGCATAGGTCTAAGGACGTATATTGCGCTTGGGCTGATCTTCGTAAGAAGGGAGGAAAGGGGCGAGAAGATATAAAAAGTCGATAGGAAGTTCGAGGCAGAGAGGAAACAAATGACCTCATTCGACAGTTGAGGGAATAGAACACCAAACTCAATGGACTTCTTGAACAATTGAGTGCTGAGAGATAGCAAGAACGCTCAAGAAAGAGTAACTCGACGGAATAGAAAGATGCTCCCACATCCAATGATAATTCCAGATAGGTCTTTAAGGACATTTAGGAGAAGTATAAAGAACAACTTAAGTATCAGACTGACTAAAGGGCACATGCAGAGGCAGCAGCCATCGAACTCAAGGTCAAACTCAGCAATCTGTAATCCCAACTAAAAGCAATCAAAGAATCAGATAAACCCCCGAGCGGTCCAACCCCTAAATCTGGTAGTTACGAGTAGGCTTTAGTGTAGGAGATGTAAAAGATGAAGCGTGGCTTCGAGCGTAAGATAGCCGTACTGACTGAGTAATTCACCTCTCGTGAGCGTGAATTGCGCAAAAAATAATGCGACTACAAGAGCGAGAACGAGAAGGTAAAGTGGGAGAAGTCCCTATTGCTGAAGAAGTTCGATCTGTTGCCGAAATGATCATTACATCATATCATCAACTTATTGTAAGAAACACACACATCATGCCTGCTTGGCTTTTAGAATCTATTTCATTACTGCCTTCTTTTACATCGATTTTAGCTCGGTTATGCGGGATGCCGCAGCCAGAGTGGGCAGCACCTAGAGATCAGCTTTCGCAGGACTTTCAGGAGAGAGGTGCAGGGTGTTCCAGCCTGGAAATTGACAGTTAATTTGTGTACGCAATGCAAGATTAAGATACAACAATTGGCGAGTGCTGAGACGGCTTGCATAGCTCCAAATCAAATGGGTCATCTTCCTCTCGTGGGGGGCTAAGTCATCAAATATGGTTGAAGGTAGACTATAAAGAGCGCTTTAACTATGAACCTGGTAATCGAATTGAAATTTGTGATAGGTTCGCGCGTCCAGGTGATTGGTTTACGACTTGAGAGCGAGTATATCCTCAGGCGTAACGTTTTAAAGTGAACTGCCCTCCCCCGGTCTTATAGAATTAGCGAGTTCGATCACGCGTAGGTACTGTCCAGGCGGCAAATGCAGGTGTGTGAGTTTGCCCTTGAGATGTTTGAGGGGATTGAGCATGCAAATTAATTATAAGTGATCAACTCGTGAGGGCAGTTAATATATATTAGTTCGTTAAATTTGATTCATGAAGAATTACAGCTTTTCCAACATTGCCAACGAAGACAGCTACACCCGCAACGCCAATGAACACAACCCCACTCGGGGGGACTACCCCTTAAGGAATTAATACCCTACTCGCAACGATTACCCCACTCGCAACGAATACCCTCCGCGTAACTAATACCCCTATCGACACTCAGAGCTAAGCAGTAGTTAGGCAAGTCAACGCATAGAGGATATTAAGAAGAAGTACGATACTCCCTCCCGCCGCTAACGCATCGACAGCCTTAAGAAGAGCAAAGACTTCGAACTAGGAAAGGAGAACTACACACAACATAGACCCGCTCCATCATTTGGGAACAATTGCCTTAGAGAGTCATTTGCAGTGAATCGACTATAGAAAAGTTCGCTGAGAGGAGACATCAATCCCAAAGATGTGGTTGGTCTAAGGAGGGAGGAGGCAGGTTACAGACTCGGAGCAAGATAGGAAGAGGAGGCCTTGTTTTCAAAGGTACGGTAAATGAAATAATCCCTCATTAACAATGATTACATGAAATCATCAGGCAACGGAAGGGCCAATTTGACCAAGCAGATTTAGGGCCGACGGGACTTCGATCCAAGAGTAGAAAACATTGACAAGATCAACTCCAAAATTAAACAGATACTGTCTTGTCTCACTGAAAACGAGAAAGCCCCATCAAAGTACCTTCGGGAAGATAGAGGAGATAGAGTGGAATCCAGTTTTTTGAGGGAGAGAGAAAGCTCAAGTAGTTTTGTGGCAGAGAAAGGCAATATTTCCTTTGGTTTCCGCAAAGATGATCCGGCTGGTAAGGATTCGGCCTGCTTAGCTCGGGCTGCGCCTGAACCAAAAAGAGCATACTAAGCCCACGTCCAAAAGGGTTCTGACGTGCTCGAGAAGATAAACCTGGACACCAAAACATCTAATATTGAATCAAAGGAGACCAAACTGGAAAAAGAGCAAGTTGACAAACAGAAGGAACTGCAAAAAATCAAAGAGAGGGATTATTCAGTTAATAGAGTGGATATTAAAGACTACTCCATCTCAAGGCCGAGGAAAGACGAGCTCAGTCGGACACCCAGTCACCTCTATAGTAAAAATCAATAGACTGCATTGGCTTTGAAGGGTTCAAGGTCTCGCAGTCAGCTTGACCCGATTCGTAAGGCCCATTTGGCTGATAATGATGTACTCAAGAGTGGTAAGAAGCTTAACGATGAGATTTCACGTATCCAAAGAAAGATTGAAGAGTTTTAAAAGGAAAAACGAAGATTAAACATAGAGTTTACTCCTTTCGCCAGCAAGAATCGATCCAGTGTTAGTTTATTGAAGGGAAGAGACAGCCAGAAACAGAGTGAAACAAGAGATGTAAGACTACCAGCTTTCGATTAGAAATCAGCCTAACCACGCTCTAAAGAAACTCAATCTAAGGAAGGAGTTAGGGAGTTGCTGAATGCTTATCGTCAGCAGAATAGATAGGGCACTTTCGAGTTGAAAATACAGCAGGTTGAGGTCAAACAGCCAGTACCACAATCACGTCCTTAGGCACAGTCACAATTGCGACTTCAACCTCGACCTGAATCTTAGTCTCCAGAAGTCAGTACCATGCGTATCGACCGCCCCTAAATCGAAGATGGTTCTGAACTGAACATTGAACTTAAAAATTAAGTGGATGGAGGCATATAATAAAGAAAGAAGCGTCTTCTTAACAACCAAGAGATCATTTGCACTGACAGCCTTAAGAAGCTAGTCTCCCTATTCTGTGAACAGGCCAAACTTGACTAAAACCTCCGCAACCTAAAGATTTGGCTGTAGTCAATTAGCGATCAAAGCAAATTTAACAAAATGGTTGCTGTCCTATCGGAATAGGGTGTCAATCTGACACTGCAATAATCGCAACGCATCTTCACTCTTGATGAATCAGAGAACAATCCCTTCTTTTCAGTACAAGGCTTCGAGGGAGACTTTTCGCTATTGGCAAAGGCTTACAGTCAAGCCCAACAGCACTGGTCTTCTTGCGTGCAGCACAAATTCTCCGAAACCGCCTTGATCGGCGAAGGTTTCACTGCTGGGAAGGTGGACCTCTAAAAGAAAGGTTTCGTGGAGCTCTAAGACCTAGTCCGCTTCCTAAACATCGAATCTGGTACTTTCTACCGCAATCGTGACCTCTTCCTGATCTTCCGTCGGCTGAGCGACACTGACCGTATTACTTTCCCCTAGCTGCTGGCTGAGATCTGTGCCTGATGATATTCTTTCATTAAATAATTAATCCTACCCTTCTATCATCTTAACCCATTTCCCTATTTCATTAACATCATCGTACTGTAATTGATACTCATAAATTTATGATTCAATAACAATAATAAAATGTATATTCGGATGTGGCTGCTGCTGGCGTTGGTCTATGCGGTATCGACCTAGGAGTGGTACATGCCCAATTCTCACCTCATCAGCGCTGATGAGTTCACCTCCAAGATCAACGATGATAAGTCGACCTTCAAGATGGTGAAGTTCTTCTCGCAGAACTGTGTCTATTGTCGCTACCTGAAGATAGTGATCGATCAACTCAAATCGGAGAAGTAATGGTGTTTCCAAATGTATGACTTCAATTGCGGATGGTACCCACAGTTTTGTTATCAGAATGTGCACGCCACATCCTTTCCCTATACAGCTGTGTATAATCCTGATGGAACAATCTTTTAGACCATTTTAGGGTTTTATCCGGAACCTGTCTTGCGGACTATTTTCGATCGCATAGAAGAAAATTGTATTCAATACAAACAATCTTTGAAACCGGCGGGAGGGGATGAACAGAAGGAGATCTAGACAAAGAGTTCCTTGACCAATAATCATGAAGAAACAGTTTTGATTGACCAAGCCAAAGTATCAGAGCCAATACCAAAACAATAACCTCAATAGCTCCCTCAATAGCCCCCTAAAGAAGGAACACCTAAAGAATAGATACACGAATAAGAAGTGAAAAAGGAACCCGTCGATGCAATTGAAACAGCCATTCAATAACCGAGATCAATCCTGAGCTACATTTTTTATGCTGCCTGCTCGTTGATCGGAGGGTACTATGTGTACCACATCCACACTTCTAGTCAGGAGAATCATCATAGTGCTAAAACCCCTTCTGCTTCTGAGAGTTCATAATTGCCGACATCCTCTTCTCAAACTATCTCAGCTTCTGTTAAAAACGAGTAAACATAACTGCTGGCCTCGCTTCCTGACGACCAGCTGTGATCGTATGTGTATATTTAACCAAAAATCTCTATTAAAATACACTACTTTATCCTTCATTGGCAAGTTCATCCAAAAACAATTGCGAATACAACTTATAATATCAATCAGGGCAGTCCATTGGCCTACTCCTCGATATCCGAAGAACCATCAGATTCAAAGTACTTCTTCATCGAGTTCTTCATCACGCTCTGCGCCTCTTCGATCACTTTATGATCTTTCAGCAGAGCCCGGGTTTTATTTATTACTTCTATTTATTCGCTTTCCGAGGGGTGAACCATTCCTCGTAGCTTGAGAAGATAGTTGTGCTTTTACAGCAAAATTTTTAAGGTGGAGTTGTGCTCGATTAGGTAGGAGTTTAGTCTGCAGAGCTGATCAGACGTAAATTGGGTGCTTGAATCATCTCGTAGTTTGTTAATCGGGGTAGTGGATGCAATTGGAGACGGGTATTATCTTTACATGGGTAAAAGTGTTTAGATCTATCGTAGCGGACTTTGAAATGTGTCTTTCCTGCCTTCGAATTTGGTGCCTACATGTCTGATGATTTCAGTCTGACCTTATTTGCTCTGGGCTAGTTGCAATCTCAGATAACTATTCTCCTGTTCTAGTTCAATGCAAAAGTACTGAGTTGTGCGATCTCCTGTTCCATTTTGCTATTTTTTTTCTGCATTTAACTGATAAGCTGATCATGGGAAG
>Ga0302191_10001459_pt1 | contig 15047 bp, 15 predicted proteins | sample II_Bog_E3_1_FD_198775 | JGI IMG/M metagenome (GOLD analysis project Ga0302191, IMG submission 198775) | Peat permafrost microbial communities from Stordalen Mire near Abisko, Sweden - II_Bog_E3_1 | ecosystem: Environmental > Terrestrial > Soil > Wetlands > Peat | place: Sweden: Abisko...
TATTTATTCGAACATTAATGGAACGTGCGTTGGTCGACGATGGATGTGATGATAATCTCAAAGAATTAGAATTACATACATTACGTATGGTGCGAGGAGGAGAACAAAGTAAAGTTCGTGTGGTTTTCACGCGTCGTAAAGACGACAAGGACACCAAAGACGAAAAAGGAGAAGCAACAACACAAGGAGAAGAAGAAGCAACAACACAAGGAAGAGGAGAAGACGACAAGGACACCAAAGACGAAAAAGGAGAAGAAGCAACACAAGGAGGAGAAGAAAAATCAGCCAATGACACCAAGGGTACCAAAGACGACTTTTATCTCTTTGGTAAAGACATGGAGCAATTTATTTTTCATGCCTTGCTCTCGGGAATGGCCAAAAAGAACAACGATGACCCAAATGAGTAGTCAGTGAGTTGTTTTTGTTTTTGTGGTTGTGGCTGTGTTTTTTGTTGATGTCATCGTATAAACTATATTTGATTTCTAATATATATGATAGACTTTATACAATAAAGGATGAGGACTTATAACGACTACACGGCAACTGTTTGGGCTAATACTCATCTGTAATCCCAACGCATAATAAAAATATAAATAAGAATAAGAAAACTAATTAACACACACGATAACAATATATAATGTAATACACTAAGAATAAACAGACACCAAAATGGAAAATGATTCGATGATTTAACATACCATATCATTAAATCCATGGCACACAATATACACACATTAAAGAATGGAAATCGTTCCAGATCCATATTAAGTTTAAATTTCATTCCGTGGGATTTATTTATGAGTGAATCTCAAAGGGATTGTCCAGTGGGAGTAATCTCTCATAAATTTCACGAATTAAATGAATTGGTAACTCCACAGTAAAATTACGTTGTCCCAAACAACCTCGAGTGCGACTCAACATATACACAATGATTTTCACTAATTGAGATTCTGATATTTGAAATAATCTAATAAGTTTATCATGTGATCTATTCAAACGTTCACACACACTCCAATCGCAATTACATCTTGTATATGTAACTACATTGAGTTTAAGACATACTGGAACGATAGAACATAAAGTCTTCATTATTTTGTTTGACATCGCATGAACGAATAAACATGTTAGATTTGTTTTATGTAATTCCATTAGAAAATCATATAATACATCATCCGCAACCCTAGTGTCAATAGATAGATCACTAATGGATGATTTTATTAAATATCCTAATACCGATAACATGAATCCTTTATCATCGTCATCTGGCAATGAGCAAATCCAAGATGGTTCTGTGTGCCTCTGTATACTTAATTTCGTTGCGGAATGCAATACACGTATCATTTGAAGATGTGTCATTTGTGGTCGCGCGTGACGTGACTCGTACTCGTTGTCGTGGTGTGCACTCGTACTCGTTGTCGTGGTGTGCACTCGTACTCGTTGTCGTGGTGTGCACTCGTACTCGTTGTCGTCCTTGTAACCTGGTGTGCACTCGTACTCGTTGTCGTCCTTGTAACCTATCCACTACATAAAATAAACTTTAGCCAAAAAAAAATTAAATATAGATGCTTGAATATCACGAATTCCTTGAGTAAATTGAACAGAATACCAGGATGATGGTGAAACATTTAATGGTATACAAATCAATGATGTACTGTTCAAAAACGTCATTATATTATCTTTCCATCCATCCACTATGTACTCGACCCCATTATAAAAAACACGTTCATCTATGACCAAGAGTAGATCATTTCCATTGCGATATCGAATGATATTAATATCGTAATCCGTTGAATCGTGTATCAATGTGAGTGTTTGATTAAACCATTGTACACTTTGACATCTCCTAGTTGTATTTGCTGGTAGAAATACATTAATTAACACTGATTGTGACACAGACAATGAAGAATTTACTATAGTACCCCTACCACCACATATTTTATTATCTCTCGTTGATGTATCATCCCATGGATATAAACAATATGGAACTGGGTCAGTTGACACAGTCGTGTTCGTTATCAATGAAAATTGTAGATAATTATACCAATCTAATGGTGTATTTGGACCATAACCACTAATGCACGTTGAACAGAATGTAATTGGATCAGAAAATTCATTGCATCCACATCCACCTTCTTCACCAATGAAAGCATTTGAATAATAATCATCTGGATCACCATTAGCCCATGATTGTGGGAAATCATAATCAAATACACATTCATATTGAGTTTGATCTCTAGCAAATTTTTGACATTGTAAATTATCACTACATCTTCTAGCTGCTAAGAAAGTAAAATAAATATTTTGTAGATAAGCATAATCATCTGGATATGTTATGGATCGGAGCGAACGACCAGATATAGATAAACAGCCTGATGAATATACACCCCCAGTTGGAATAACATGATTAATTAAAATAGAATCTTTAAGATCTTGAAATAATCCAGTACCACCAACGGTGACATTACTACGATAATAATAAGAGATATTAAATGGCATTGAACCAACATATGAACCACTCCATAAAATTTGTACGGATTGAAATGGATAAAATGAATAATATGCTGATACTAATTCATCAATCTTTGTTTGATTTGGTGAAAATAGAGTAATAAAACGTTGTAGGGTAATTAATTCAGATTCATAAACAAATCCATCCGAACCACAATTTACTGTATAGGTCAAGTCGATCTCGGTGGTGTTTGGATAAAGTACAGCACATTCTATTCCTAATGGACTATATATTGCGACTGAAGTAATACCTGATTGAAGGATAGTAATATTCATTTCACTAATAATTTCACCTAATCCTAATGGTAATATCATTGAATTTCCTTGTATGATTGGCATTGTTGTCGTGTCACCATTGAGTAATGCATTCTCGTGGGTATATGGATTACCAAATGGATAATCAATGAGTGGAACAGATCCATCATGAGTAACAGTATAATTTGTAAATTCTAATCCAACAACAGAATCTTGTGGTGGTATATCAGCAAACCATGTTTCAGTAATTGAATCCCATACTTGTCCATCAAATGCTTCTTGTGCATATGAACCATCGATATCGTTTACACATATTTGATTATCTAACAAAGAAGCAAGAAAATTATATTCATCAATCGTCCATACATGATCACTACCAAATACTAAGGAGGGAATATATCCTTCAAATAATCCATACCCAGCACCCAATACATATGAATGTGGTACGATTGTTTGACCTAAACATGATTGAATTTGACATAAACCAAGTATTACACAAACATCTGCTAGGGTACGATCAATTGGATTTGAACAATCAAATCCACCATATGAATAACTAATTTCACTATATATGATTGCGGATTGAGAAATTAAGGAAGGAGCACAAAGGATGTATGAATTTGGATAAAATCCACTTTCTAATGATTCTTCTGACTCGAGCATAAGAGAATAATTCCAGGAGGATACCAATCTTGGTTGATCTGCAGCATTACACATATCACTACTATATGTAATATTAACTGGAAAGGATGCATTATTACAATATGCTACAATATCATCTATTAAAGGATTAATAATGAGTTGTATACCAACAGGAAAACTCCATATTCCAGCACCAACGCCACCAGGAGTTAATTGAATAATAGTTGGATTCACCGCGACTTGATATAAATAAGTAGTAGTAGATTCTATTGATGGATTAATATTGAAATAAGGTGTACTTAATGTATCATTCATTAAATCATCAATATCAAATTGACATTTACCTAATCGAAATATTGATTCTCTTCCAATTCCTCTTCCAAAACAATCAATCCATTCATTTGTCAATAATGAATAAGCATGTAAGATAGCACAGGATTTACCATAAAAGGAAGGAGTAATAAATTCAAGTGAATTTGATAATCCTAACAATTGATTACATTGACATTGCGATGCACCAGATAATCCACCCGAACCTCGTGGTGGATCTGTATTTTCACCACAAAATTGACGTCGTATGGCACCACTCTCATAACGATAACTAGATATACCAAATCCACATAATGCACCAGAATAATTTGGATCACACATACATTCTGTTAGGGTACAACCATATGGTGCAAATTGAGATGATTGAGGTAATTGATAAAGATAATAACTTCTATAGATTTCATTATTATAAAATGCACCAGCGTATTGTAAGGGATGATTACCACATGGTGAAAAATCTAATGAATAAGCGGATAGGATACAGGTTAATGGTGTTGGTGAAGAAACTACTATTCTTGTTACTGGTATATCTGATGGACAAATAAATGTTCCATTCGTTACCCAATTCCATTCTGGTGTAATGATGAGACTTAAATTACATGGAATTAATGGACCATAACCATCTTGAATCCATATATTAGTTGGTATACATCCTTGATCATTTTGTGATATTACTTTACTAATCGTAGTTCTTACTACTAGCAGGGTATAGGCTTGAAATGGTGTACTGGTAGGATATAATAGAATTGGTTGAATAATTTGATTAACAGGTGATTTACACGTACAGGTTGGACCACAATAACCATTATCACATACACATCCATTAATAAAACTATTATCACGATTACGACATATATTTGAACCCAATAAAGAATAATAATCTTCATTTAATCGTTGATTGGAATATCTTTCTCCACTGGGACAAACAATACCATGATTATTACAAAATGATTCAATAATTGGACCATTAATTTCAAATCCATTAGGCATTAACATTGGTAAATCACCAGTACAGATTACACCATCATAAGCTGGCTCAACTTTAATTGGTGACATTGGATCCATATTTACTCTAGTAATACATACACAATATCCATTACCCAATTGTGATTCAGTAAAACATGCACCATGATTTGAACCACCACAAATACCTTGATTTCCATAATAAAAAACACCTATGTGACGAGTTAGTTAGTTAGTCGTCAGCAGCGACGAGGACAGGACTTACCATTCATAATCCATCCCGTTGATAATGATGATGTTGGATCATCGGATGGGGAGGATGGACAATCACACACATTTCGTACGAATGCTGGTATGGATATCATATAATGAGCAGATGGACCAAAACCAGGTAGACATTGACAAAATCTTGGATTTCCATTATCACAAGCACCATGTCCATTAATATAACAATTTTCATAAAATACAATTAACCCACTAGTAGCATTACCTGAATTAAATGGTGGAACCATACATGAAGCGATTTGACAACCAACCCCAGACCATCCATCAAGACAAGTACATTCTACTGGATAACCAGGATGAGGAATACCAACTTGACCATATTTATATACGATTATGGTCTCATACGAATAACCAATGGCTGATCCCATAATGGATACATCCTTAGCAAAATAATAACATATAGGAAACATTGGTGTTTCACAATCTACATAATAAGATATTCCAACATCATCAACTGGATTATCCGTATTGGCAATAATATCATATGCTAAACAAACTTCGCCTTCTAAATTTACTCTAAACGGATAACCCGGATAACGATTCCAATATACAAAACGATTTTGAAGAAATAAATTAATATCAGGAGTATCACGATTTAATGCAGTAGAGAGAGGATTTAATTGTTCACACATTGAATCAGAAAAATCATTTACTGATTGATATTTAATTTCAGTATCAGGATTAAATTTATAATAACAATTTTCATGATAATATATCCATCCATCAATACATCTGTGTCATCATCGTGTGGTTAGTTGTCATCGCGGGGTCCAGCTAGTCGCACGGGTTACTTACCTAGTAATTTGCATACTCCTAGCACAATAATCAGTTGTCTTACCAAATACAAATCCACCTTGTTGTTGACAATCTTTATCTTTAGCATCTTCAACATTAATTGAATTTGCTATACCCTGCATATCTAAAAAGGGTGCAAAACATAATTTATTTAATGTATCTATTGGTGAAATCGCAATACCACCAATCATTAATATTACAGTGGAATAAGTTAAAAAAGGAATACCAGGTGGATAAAATTTTGAACAATCTGTTTCATATGCAGCAAAATTTGGATCAGGATTAATTTGTATGGGAACACCCAATAATCCTGGTGATTGCCATAAAGGATAACCACCACCTAATTCACCTTCAACAGTAAATGGATATACTGGTTCTAATGTTTCACGATCCGTCCTACCCGTATGATAATTACATTCCATACTATAATAAAATCTTGGTAACATAATTTTATTTAGGGAATAGGTAATATCATCAATAACTTGAGGTGGATTCAATACGAATGCATCAAATTGACCAGTGATTGATAATGTTCCATGACATCCATTATTATTAAATGTAATATTAAGTGGTAAAGAATTTAACCAATCTTCAGTTACGATGATATCAGATATCCATGTATTCTTAAAAAAATTTAATCCATCACCATTAGCAGTAGCCAATACAACATTTAATCCATAATCATCCTCATTCTCATATGCGCGACTAATGGTAATTCGTTGATAAGTATACGTACCAGTTCTACCATATATTCTTGTTTCATTTAATAATGTTGAATCTAATCCATCTAAATAATAAGGTAAATAATTCCCATTGAATTCAATGTTAAGAGTATCATTACAATTAGATGAGGATAATGTTAAATAAGGCATTTGAATATCCATCCATGTTACCAATGGAGCTTCACATCGTTGTCCAATTCCACTAATAATAGCTATTCCTTGTGCATCTAATAAATCGATGGCAGTAATATCACGATTATCTTTTGGATATGTAATACCTTGTTGTACAATCATTAATGGACCTAAACAAGTAAATTGATCACCACCATTAGCTTCACAATCACTTGAACCATATGAATACCAAAATACATTAACCATCGTTTGTTGTTCTATTTTTGATGGTTAGTCGTGTTTGGTCAGTCGTGTTTGGTTAGCCCACTTACCAATGAATGCTGATTGATCATCAACAATACAATTTGATGCTTCAATTGCTATTGATGGATTTGCTGAATTATCACATCCTCTTGGACTTACAACAACTTGAGTTGTTAAAGATGATTTACATACAACATAATTTGTTGTTGGAATGAGTGATGTTTCTATACCTAAAAAATATATGTTTGTACCAATTACCTTTACACACATAAACGTTTGAGGTATTGTTACATTTGAATTATAATAAAAGAATCCAGTTTGTTCTCCTAGAGTAATATTAAAAGATTCATAATTATTTCCCTTAACGAGACATAAAAATAACAACAAAAACAGTAACACAAACATTTAGTTTTTGTGATCGTGCACTACCATGACACCTTCAACCATTGGCACAATCTTTTATGGAACATTTTGTCGTTGCTTATTAGTATTATTTTTAATTCAAGGTATATTATTTTTTATATTATGGAGTTCCGGCTTTCTCCCATTATAGCTCCAGATGAGAAAACACGTTCATTAATTATAGATAATTTAGTTGAATTAGAATTCACTGCAAGAAGAATATATGATAATGCAATGAATTGTCGAATTAAACAATATAATCATGATAAGATACATATTACAAATCCATTGGATGTAAATTCAATTCCAATTGATATTATTCATGGTGATGCTATCCTGGTGGCACCACACACATATAGTGTAGATATTGTATATCCTTCTACAATCAATCATGATCGTTTTTTTTATCTTAAATGGAATATAATTTCAAAAACATTTAAAGAATGGATAAATATATTAGGTGATGATGACGGGAGCGACGATGATCGATTATATACGTTAAGACAATATATTTTAACAAGATATGGATCTGTCATACAACCATTAGAAGATGAATATGTTAAACCACCAGAAATTGATTATCAAAAGATTAGATTACAAGAAACACGATTGATAGGTGAAATTAAACCATTACTTGATCTACTCATTCGCCAATATCAAAACTTGATCAAATCAATACCAATTGAGAAACAACCAAAACCTCCATTATTACCTACTGATATCAATCACATATATATCATGCATACACATATTAAATCAATTGAAGGTGAAGTAGAAAATCAACAGATGTTAACAATATTTTATGATACGTATGGTCAATTGTTTTATTTAGAAAATAAATTACAAGAATCAATCACAAAAAATAAGGAGGTCATTCATAATATTGCAAAACAAGAACAAACACGATATGATGAACGTATAAAAAAACAAGAAAAAAGAAAAGAAGAATTATTTCAATTTCAAACTCATGTTAGACATTTATTATTTGGATGGTTTTATTATGGAAAAAAGGTCATTCAACAAGCACGTCAACCAGGAACTGGTTTAATTTCTCCTCATCCATTATCGGGTAATCAATTGATTGATCCAAACTTAGAACTAAAACCTATCTTACAAGAAGCGGAAATAACAGAAGTAACGACAAATAAGTCCACTATGATCCCAGGATCACAAACAGCAGAGCACATCCGAAATATGGATGTAGCACATGAGCGGGGGGCAAATGCTGCAAACGATGCAAAAACAGCGAAAGCTAAATTAAATGAAGAGAAGGCAAAACAGGAGATGGAACAACAAAGACAAAAACACGAGATGGAATTACTAGAGGAATCATTAAAAATAGAACAACAAAAACAGACAATGAATGCTAAACAACAAGCAATGGATGCTAAAGCGAAGATGCAGGAATGGGAAATTAAACAATCCGAACAAGAATATCTTGCGACACGTATGGATGCAGAAATGAAAGCACAAGAATTGAAGCAGGAAGCTATTAAAACACACATGAAGGTGTCAGAAGCTAATCAGGAATATAGAAAGTATGAAACACAACAAGAGAAATGGAAAGTCGAATTGGATATCATAAACGCAAAATTAAAAGCAGCAAACCAAGCTAATGATGCAACGGCAATGACTTCTATTGTAGAATTGGAGAAAAAGAAAGCAGAACTCGAGGAAGCAATTGCAAAAGAACAATATAGGCAAACACAAGCTGAAAATGCATCGATGCTTGGTGGCGCACAACAGAATGCACAGAATCAAAAACACGATGCTGCAGAGAGGATGGCAAATCTAAACGAAGCCAAGACTATAGCTCGAATAGAACTCGAGAAAACAAAACTAGAGAGCATGAACAATGATAACAACCACGATGTGGTTATGCATGGTATTCAGGAAGATCAAGCGAGGCAAATGAAGGTGACGAAGGTGTCAGAAGCACAAGAAAAGCTAAAACGAACGAAGCTACAGACGGAAGAACAAAAAATTACAAAGGATAACAAGGTTGATATGAATGAGATTAAACTTAAGGATGCAAATGATAATGCATCTACTAAAAGGATGTTAAACAAACTAACCACCACCGCAGCAGCAACTAAACTCTCCACAGTTAAACCGACAGTTAAACCTTCATCCTCAAAGAGATTGATTTAGGTTTATTTAACAACTCTTCAATTTGTTTTATATTTTCAATTTGTTTTGATATTAATAATAATTCGTTTGATAATTCATCCTTCGTTCGTTTGTTTGTCTTTTTGCATGGGGATGGACACGAACGACGACGAGGGGGAGGAGGAAGAGAACGAGATCGCCTCCTTCTTAATTTATCATAATCAATTTCAAATGATTCAAGTAATGTTGTAGCATTATGACAAATAACAGTCTTCCTGGGAATAGATAACATTACATTTGAAAATGTTAATTCAATATCATGATATACTTGTTCTTCAAATTCATATAATCCATCTAATAATTTTTTTTTAATTGTCATGAGATCAATTGGTTCAATTACACTTTCAATGTATATTGGATAAGTAATGGGTTGAATAAAAAATTGATTTTTATCAGCATATATTAAACGTTCTACTAATGGAAGCATTATTTTTGCTACATCATTTAAGGTTGATAATGATCTCTTTCGTACTAGTGATGGAATAGTAACAGGTTGATTATCATATTGACGAACTAAACACATTTGATTACCATCATATGTACCAGATAATGTAAATGAACCATACTTATTCTTACCCGATCCATGAACGATCCGATTGGATTCAAATGATAGATTAATATTTTTTTCTATTACCTTTTCATTATTGTTTGATTCTATGAAATATCCAGAGAGACGGGACGAGGACGATGGCGACGACGACGAGGACGACGGCGACGACGACGAGGACGACACTTGATATTCAAATGGAAACGTGACACCATTTTCATAACGCGACATATTCATTGCCCATAATCCTTTCCATGTCTTGCCATCATATACACCTCGTAAAGGAATTGGATTATTATTCGTAAGAATCATTTAACACAATAATATGTTGTGGTTGTTGTGGTGGTGTGAATGGTTCACAGGACAAAATCAATTATGTGAATTAATTAAAAATGAACAAGATATTGAGGAACACATCAAGAGATATCCTTATTCCTTCCTTGTAAACGATAATAAACCATTGGCTATGGCATGTAGACGTAAACAATATAAAATCGTGAAAACACTATTGGATGCCGGTGCAATTCCATCAGAATCAATCTTAATGGATCGTGTTGCATCTAATGATACTCAATCCGTTAAATATCTATTGGATGCGGGTGCAAATCCAAACGCATCATACACAAGTAAATATTATTTTTGGTATATAACAGCAATAGGTCAATCAATTAATCCATCATGTCCAATTGAAATATTAGAATCATTATTAATTGCTGGTGCGGATCCAAATAAGATATGTTATGACACTCAAGTAGCATTTCAACAAAGACCAACTGAATTATGTTATGACATAAAAAAATTATTTCATCTTCTTCGATATGGTGGCTATGTATGGAAAGATGATACGAAAGGTCCATTGATTAATCGTATGACAATTATTATTGATATGCTACTTTATGCAAGTGATATACAAAAAGATTGGATTAGAGAGATAAAGGAGTGGTTGTACTGACTCAATTGGATCAAGGTACTGACTCAATTGGATAAGGTACTGACTCAATTGGATAAGGTACTGACTCGATACAAATAGAGTGGATAAGGTACTGACTCGATTGGATAAGGTACTGACTCGATTGGATTAAAGAATTTTTATATTAAATGGTTTTGTCCATACAATAGAATTCATCGGGATACCACCACCATAAACGTGTGGATATAATTCACTGTTATTACCATTTCGACGACTTGGTTCCCATTTTACATTATTTACTAAATATAAATCAACACAAATTAATAATAATCCTCTTTGATTAATATATCGTTTTGCAGTCACATCAAGTTGTGATTTAGTACTTAAATGAATAAATCCATCCCTTCGATCTTTATTATCACCACAAATCAATCCTGCTTCTCCTGCTTTCTTTAATAAATGTCTTGGTAATATTTTATATGCAAGATTCATTTTGTGAGTGAGTGAGTGAGTGCTCACAGAGTCGCACTTAGCGTGTCTTAGTACCCGGTAGAATTCTTAGCGCACTTGACTTCTAGCTGAGAAATGAAATTATTTTTTGTTTTTTTGGAATATGCGCTACGGTTTAAATGATATGAAAGGATCTGATCCTATCAATACATCCTCCATGCCATGATCACAAAAGGATTGTAATCGACCGGGTCAGATAGACTGGTATCGAAAACGTATCACCAGTCCACCCTTTCGCGGATTTTACCACGCGCTAGTTAAAGTACTAGTGATTCTTACGGATTTTACCCGGCGCTAAGAAAGATATGAAACGCCAAATTCGATATTTATATTTATACTTTGATCACAGCACCATGCTATCCGCTCACAATACCACCCGATCCACTCACAATACCACCCGATCCACTCACAATACCACCCGATCCACTCACATAATTGGACTGAGCGATCGACGATTTGACTTCTTATTCTTCTTGGTATGTATCTTGTTTTTACCGTCTACGATCTCGATCTCGTCTTTGTTGATATCTTCAACAATATCATGATCCAGTTCCCGTCGAAGAGCAAGACAAGATAATAATGCAAATATAAATATAACTGTAATAATAATCCATCCAATTATTTCGATTGCTCCAATCATCCAACGTCCAATTGTTTCCATTTGTGGTCACAGCTCACGTCACGTTGTGTGTACCACTCACGTTGTGTGTACCACTCACGTTGTGTGTACCACACACGTGACTTACACGCATCACGTGTGTAAGTAAGTCCACTCACTAAAAATGAATCATATACAATTCTTTACTTATGCTAATGCTGATACAATTGAAGAAATGATATATAAAATGAAACCCGGTAAATTAAAGGTAATCAATAAAACAACAACATTAAATATAGTAATTTTAAGAGATTTGGATATTGACCTAGAACCATTTATTCAAAAAATTATTAATATAAAAGATGTACTGAAATGGACAAAATCCAGTCCTCTAGGAGCAATAACATCTCATTCAAAACCTGCATTCCTTGAATGTTTATTGAATGCTGGTGGGGATCCAAATTATATAATTGATGGTGAAAGAAGTCTTCTATTTCATTTATTTGTACGATCGGAGAATGATTATAACAAACGATTAATTGAAATATTACTTGATCATGGCGCAGATCCCAACATATCATATCATCATCATGATTGGTGTAATAATGTATTGGGTAAAGCATTATGGTTGCACAACAACGATAGATTTTATATCGTAAAAAGATTTCTCGAAGCTGGAGCGGATCCAAATATATATTGTAGACCAGGGATTCGACCATTGGATTTGTGTTTCAACAGATTTAGCGATCTGAAGATCACATTCCTCGTACTTCAATATGGTGGAACGATGCATCATGATAGACTACAAACATTTTTAGGTTTGAATGTATTTATAATATGTGATTTAATGTTATATGGGCCAAATACAGATTGGATTCAAGAGATCAAGGGTTACATTTATTAACTCGTCCAAATAAACAAATACATAACCCTGATAATGGAATTAACACAGCATCAATAATTGTCATATCATATGTTTGTTGTTCAGAAAATACATATGTCCTATTATGAATAATCGTAGTATTAAAGATATTCACACAATAAGCAGGGGTAGTGTATTCGTCATCGTTACATGCAAGTACTGGCTTCGAAATAATACACAAGAGAAGGAATAAACTAATTACAATTGTTATCACTGGCAAAAACATCCACACTCCAGAAACACGTAGAGCCATTAAATTTGTGTGTGGCGGGCGTGACTTGCCCACAAAAAAATGTGTACAATTGTCCCTGGATTACATAGTAAAGAATCTATGACCAATTTAGGTCGTTTAATTGTCCTAAAAAAAATAGATCCAACTACATGGACTGTTGATGTTGGAAAATATCAAGAATGTTTTATTCGAGAGGCTCCAGAATCGTCAAGTGCAGTTAAATTTACAATAGGATTTCATACAGGACCAATATCATTTATTACAAATCATATTACTATATTTACAAACTGGGTAGAGACATTGCCAAGACAGATGAAAAGGGGTTCGTTGCATTGGCTCGTATCGAGAGGAAAGAATTTCGTGTGTCCATTACGTTTATCTAGATGTTGATTTAATAATATGGATGTTGATTACGTTTATACTTTGTTATCAATCTTCAGTAGTGCTTTGTTATCAATCTTCAGTGTTATCAATCTCCAGTAGTGCTTTGTTATCAATCTTCAGTAGTGCTTTGTTATCATCATCCATTACTTTTCTTTCTATCGAACGACAACATCTTAAATACACTGTAAACCATATGCTATATATCATATTTATTAAATGTGATGCATTTTCATCATCAAGTTTTTTGGGTAAATATATATTAGGATTGGTTGATCTAGCTAAAAACTCGTGTTTTTCTATGAATGCATTAATTTCATCTATTCGTATTTCATCTCCTTTAAATGTATTTTCAAAATCAATACAAAATTCTAACCATGCTTCTCTCATTATTTTTTCCATATTGATTATTTGTGAGTGAGTAAGTAAGTCACAAACACTATTTGTTTGTGATCTTATGTTATATGGAACAGATTGGATAAGAATATTTATATTAATCAGCAACCATTGTATGTGTCATCATTCGATCCACCCACCAATCATTAGAATTATATACAAAAGCAAAAATTCAGTAAGTCCAATTACAGTTGCAATTACAGAGTTAGTATGATTACTGAATATTAAAGGTTGTTGCTGTAATGAGCGGTGATAGCCAAACAAGAGTTCATTTTATTTTAATGAATCAATCCATTCTTGTTAAAACCATAACTGCTGGTTAAATTGAAAGCAAATGCTGCTGTTGGTTTTACGTTGTGAATAATCTAATGTATTTCGAAGGCAAGAAGATGTTGCCAGCAACCTCAATCGAATTTATTTCTTCAGAAAATAATTGATAAAGTAAACGATATGGTATTGGTTTTCTGTTGCCGTCCATTCGTTTACCATCACGATATTCTTGACACATAAACGCATGTACGATATGAATGATCTGTATTATTTTAAACGCTGAACTACTCGTGCATTTATAATTAAGAGGATATGGTGGTGGCATTGGGAAAGTAGCACCATGATAAACAAATAATTTTAAAAAATCTAAATGAAGAGCTTTATAACGGACAAGGATTCGCAATGGATTCTTATCGCCACGCATATCGATTGGTTGATGATGTTCTTTACACAATGGATTCTTATCGCCGCACATATCGATTGGATGTTCTAATAGGAGTTTACACATTGGATAATCAAAATTATCATAAGCAATCATTAAAGGAGTTTGAGAAGATGATGACAATCCATTTAGATCTACACCAGGAGTATTGAGTAATAATTTAACTGCTTCAGTGTTGCTTACGCGTACGGCCAGTCCCAATGGAGTTTCACCTCTAAACCTTATCATCAATAAAGATGGTGTTTGATTTAATAATATGGTTGTATCGTGAATATTATTATCTCGAATTGATTTATAAAATAACCATTTTAATGTTCGATTTTTTTTTCTATTCTTACTCATTCGTGTGTGGTATGGTCACGTGACTCACGTTCACTCACGATGACAAAAAAG
>Ga0302191_10001463_pt1 | contig 15008 bp, 9 predicted proteins | sample II_Bog_E3_1_FD_198775 | JGI IMG/M metagenome (GOLD analysis project Ga0302191, IMG submission 198775) | Peat permafrost microbial communities from Stordalen Mire near Abisko, Sweden - II_Bog_E3_1 | ecosystem: Environmental > Terrestrial > Soil > Wetlands > Peat | place: Sweden: Abisko, Stordalen...
GAAAAAGCCAATATCGCAAACCCATTAAAAATGCTTATTCTGACGATGAAGATGAGTCAGATTCTTCTATTGAACCTGAAAAGATAGGTACTACGCCTCTTCCTCCTAAACCTGCTAAAACTAAATCCGTATTGCAGCAAGCTCAATAAGAGATGAAGTGGATTAAATAAGATCACAGTTAAATCGAGTTGCTTTCAAAATTATAAGGCAATGGCATGAAAGATAAAAAGATTCGTGAATTAGCCAGCAAATATAAAAGTTTAAATATTTCGTATTAAAAATAGAGAACCATGTAATTTCAAGTTTATTAAGTCGCAAAAATTTAGAGAATCAACTTAACTCATCGATGAAAGCCAACGTTGAAGCAAAGAAAATACAGGAGTAGAGTCGATCTTCATTGGATAAAACAGGTGGAAGCAAAAACTAGAAGTAAAAATGTAGCAATTGCTCCGAACAAGATAAGAAGATAATGGAGTTGCGACTGAAACATCAAAATGTCAAAACAGAAATAAATAAAGCTCATCGCTTAATAGCTCGAGAAATGGGATAGAATTTTGATATTGACAAGGCATTAGCTGAATAGAACAGTTGGAAGGGAAGACAGCAGAAGATATAAAAATTAAAGGGAAGAGTGAAAGAACTGGAAGAGAAGTTGGCATCAAATGGAGTTAATGTATCACATATGAGTGGGTTTACTCAGATGACTGGAGGAAACACGACTAAAAATAACTCTTTCTCTGCAACACAACGCACCTCAACTTTAGCTGATAACAAACGAAAATAGCTATAAAATTTGAAGGTTCAAGTCGAAGCTCTTCGTAGTGAAAATGATCTTCTTCAAGGCAAAGTTAAATCCCTAACTTCTAGAAAGCTAAATCTTGAGAGTTAAATGAAGGAGTTAAAGGCAGACTATGAGAAGAAAAGGTAGATATTTATTTAAAAATCTGAAAATGACGATAGGTTCATCACTTTGCTGAAGCAATAAAATGATAAACTTAAAAAAGATGAAAGAGTGGTAACAAAGATAGTCTATAAATAATCTAAAGATAATACATAAGACGTCTAGAGTTATAAAAAATAAATTGACAGTCTCAAACGAAAAATAAAAGAGCTACAAAAGAGTAATATCGAGCTACAAAGTCAAAAGAAATAGGAAAAAGTTGTGAAAGCTGTCAATTAAGTGAGAGAAATCTCTGCAGATAGGAGAAAACAACTATAAGAATAGTACCTTAAAAGCAACAAATATTTAAAAAAACTTTCAACAGAAGATGAGGAATAAATCTATAAGGCTTGGAAATAATCTAAAAATAAAATTTGAATCATCTCTATAAAATTTATTATTTTTTCAACTCCATAGACAACACCAAATATTTTAATATTGCTCTCCAATCAGTTATATATAATCAAGAAATATGACTTATGTTATCGAGATTAATATTTGCTCCAACTGCAAACAGCATGCTTGGTGCACACGCCATAACTAAGCTACTTATTCTACCCTTGCTGAGGAGTTGAAAAGAACAATATTGACTCAAAGATCAGATGTTGTAGTCAAAATTAATCTAGTGGGCGGTCAGAAAATGGGGTCTTTTTAAGTTTACTATAAAGATATCAATTTGTTTTCTAAATTATCTTTAGGATACTTTCCTCATATTGGCTTACTGACGACTCGTATAGTTACTTTTCTGGATGACGTTACAAATGGAAAAGATCTCCAGAAATACAAGCATACAATGAGTCCAATCAAGCATAATCCAACCTATCCATTATCTCCAAGCAAATCTCCCTAAAATACAAATTTAAGCAACAAATCCAATAATTTATAATTGTATTCACCTCAATAAAAGAAATAATCAATTGAGAAATTTAAAGAATATGTTCCCGAACCAAAGAAATAACTAATTCTCTAAAAGCATATAGAAACTAAAAATGAAAGTGAGAAAAAGGAGCCAGTTACAATTATTCCAAAGAGGGAGAAAAAGGACGAACTTTAAAAAGTAATAAATGAAGGCCGTAAACAGGATAAAGAAATTATTCATTAAATCGAGAAGACAACTGAATAAAAACACTAAAATGTCAACAAAACTGAATAACCTAAAGCAATTAAACTTAAAACACAGACACATAAGGAAGAATAAAAACCTGCTGAAAATGAACGAAAAAAGACAAATTCAAATGTGAAGGAATAGCATAAGATCGAAACAAAATAAAAATAACATCATGAAGAAGAATCAAACAGGAAAAAAACAAAGAAATCTTAATCCCACGAAGAAACGGCTCAGGAAATTCATAAAAAAAAGAAAACTTAAAATAAATAGCAACATTCAAAGGAATAGTTGCCTCATGAATAAAAAAAATAATTGCATTAACCTATCGTTAAAGAATAAAAAATGAAAAAAAAGACGGTTCATGATTAGCCCATCGTTAAATAACAATAACTTCCTCATGCAGAGGATAAAACCAAGGATGAAAAACATATTAAAACAGTGTAGTTATAAAATTCAAAACAAAAAACAGTGGGAAATGATTAGTCTCCCCAAAAGATAAAAACTTCCCATAATGAACCAGAACTAAAGCATGAGATTCCTCCCAAAGAAGAAGTTCATTTGCCAGCTGAGTAAAAAATTGAAATAAGCCCCTAAAAAGTAAGTAATTAGCATATCATTTCACCAAAATAATAAGTCCATGGTGAAGAAAAAGCAATTGTCCATCCAGGTGAAAAAAATATTGAAAAATAAAAAAAATAAGAGATTCCTGAAACTCCTGTACATGAATAAATTTCAGAGCCTATTCATTGATCTTGTTGAATCTTGGTAAAATATATTATTTTTACATATTTAAATTATCACTCTACTATCCCTATAAAAAATATTTGAATAACTTTAAAATTTCTTCATAGAATTATATATGTCTCGTTGAATTAGACTTATTTTCTTTCTTTTGAATTTAATAGATGTCATCAGACTTGTTGAATAAATTTTTTATTAAGATATAATTGATCATTCTGTTTTATGCTTCAGATATAGTTAATTCTCTTGGCTACTTCCTTCTTCAGTTTATCCAGTTCCATTCGTTGAGGTTCCTCATAATAATAGTGAAAATTAAACATGACTCCACTTTTTTAAAATTGAAACACCTCCTCTAAAGCCAAACAATCAAGTATTCTGTGCAAATGGATAAAATTCTTTCTTTCTTAGACTTCTGTCTTGAAATGACGACCATTAATGATCTCAAAAAGACTCTTTAAATAGTCTCTCAGATTTTTTTGATAAACCTTTTCATTTAAGGGTGAGTTTTGATTGATTATAACATGCTGTGTTTCCTCATCAAGATATTTAACTTTATCTTTAATCCGATTGTGAACACTTTCATAGAAAACTCTGAAAACATCGTACTCCTTCCAAACGTAAGCTTGAATATCTTTGAAGTCCTTTTAGGCTTTGAATAGCTCCCAAAACTGTAATTATTTTACTTATTTTTTATCCATGACATCTTTCAATTGAGCTAAAAGCTGCAGTAATTTGCGGATGAGCAAATATCCGATAATATCAGATGACTTGACTTATTTGCCCAAGTCCATAGCTTCTTCAGCGACTGAAGCTAAAAAGACATAAATGTTGCGGCGATGCAATAGAAACTTGGAATTTCTTTTAAATGCTTTAATTTGTTTTTACCTTAAGGTTTCCTCGTTGCCAATAATATCCTTTTCGCTTTCGATTTTCGTTTATAATAACTTTTATGATCTTTTGCCACTCTCTTTCTGTTATTTTTTAGATTATTCACGACAAATAAGTTCTCCCTTAATCTCTGTAGATTTCTTTTTATTAACAACGTCGTAGGCATAGTTATTGATCTTTTAATTTTTTTAAATTTCCTTAGGATGGTCGACCACCATATTGGCTTTAAGGTAAAACTTAGAAGCGTTTAAAGTTACATCTTCAGTTTCTTTCATGGTAGTTTCTAAATCTTTTTGTATTTGTTCCTCATTAAAACGAACAATCTCATCATTAAATAAATCTTTCCATTATATTCTTTTGACGGGGTCTACAACCAACATCTTCTTGATTACCCTCTAGCAGACTGGAGAAATGTTGTTAATTTATTTTGGAAAACGAATCGGTTTGTTTTTAATGTTGTTTACCAATTCAACCATGTTGGCGGCCTTATATGGTGGACTGAATGAATCTATAATTACCTTCCAAATAGCATTTAGTAGAAAACAACTCCTATTGACCATATATCAGCTTTACTGTTATACTGTGTTCCTCCTAAAACTTATGGGGCCATATTAAGAGGAGACCCTAACATCGTCTCCGCGTACTCCTCTGTGGTTAGCAGTTTGGCAAATCCAAAATCAGCGATTTTTATTTATCCATCATGCATGAGAATGTTGGCGAGCTTAAAATCTCGGTGCATAATCTTATTGGGAACTAACGTCTTAAAAGCATTAAGAATTTGCCCTAATATTTAGATGGCCTCTTTTTCTGTTAGAGTTTTATTCTTTTTGAGATATTGAGATAGATCACCTTCGTTACAATATTCAAGGATAAGGTAAAAGTTGTTGGCAGTCTTTTTGATATCATAAAGCTTAATTATGTTCTTGTTATCGCATGTCTTCAGTACTCTTATTTAATTCTACAGCAATTCCAAGAATTTTCCTAAATGAATCATACGATACCTTTTATGTTTTCCCGCTTGATTGCCTTGATGGCTATATCAGTGTTATCCACTTTGTTGTATCCTTTGAAGACATCTCCATATTGGCCGCTTCCAATTTTACGCTAGAAAACATAGTTATCAACCACTTTTGGCATTCACTTTCTATGAATTTAAAAGTTAAGTATCATATCAAACAGTTTGTTGATTCAAGTTATCAATAATATACTGGTTGATATTATTCTTCTTATCCTAATCAATGACCATTTTTAGATTAGCTTAAAGTTTTTAAAAATAAAATCTTAAAGGATTAGTGTGAATCCCAAAATCTGTCAAAATTACTACTTCAGTCAATTGCTTCGCAAATAGCTTATAAATAATAGATATTGTGTTTTTTGTAAGTAATAAAAAATGATAATCAAAACGAATGTTCATAAATCTCTGTCAATAGCAACAACATAATCATTGACCTTCCTAAATGTTAAAATCAATTTTTTTATATTTTATCCAAAAAATGAACAGCCGGCAGCAAATTAACGTTATTGCATATTTTTTCCAACTAATGATCAAATCTCAAACCTTCTAGTAGATATTGAAACATGCCCGTTCTCTATATTACGTTTTTTAAATATTAACGCTTGAATATTTTAATCCTTCAGTACTTTTAGTAAAATCCTTTCATATAAGCATGCCTTTAAAACCTATTATTTAGAAAATGCAAGGAATCTTTTTATTGGGTGGGTGTAAAAATTGATCTGATCTCTTCAAAACAAATATTTTTACCTACAAATGGCTATTTGTATTGATGTTGTTTTTAATATTTATTGATAATCATATTATGAAAAAGAACTCTTAATTATCATCAACACAGACAAGGTACTTTCATAAGAATACTGAACCGTCCAGGAATGTAGTTCAAAACACTGAAAATGAAAATGGCTTTTCCAAAAAGATAATGAACGCAAACTCAATGGACAAAGATTCCGAAAAACAATACGTTTTTAGCTTAAATTCTTTTGAAAAGAATTCAAATCGAAAAGAAAAAAGTTAACCCTATTACCCAAAGGAAAAAACCATTTAATCGTCTCCAGAATAGAGAGATTCAGATGACGCGGATAAAGCATCTAAGAGAAGGATTATCTACGAAAACTAATCGTATAAATAGATGGACGAAGAAGAGAAAGAAACGACTACGACAGTCAAATCTAACAACGATATCTTTTCTATGGTTTTTCTCAGTAAACCAAAAAACGGTGCCACTTCTCCTTCTAACAATACGGCTAGTACTAACAGCCCATATAATACTTTCTCAAAGCAAAAGAAAATTAGTTAATCTAGACAAAATATTCCAACCCCGCAATAAATTTCAGAAGAAACCCCCGCCAGTATTAATGATTTCGCTCTTGGTAAAAAATTAGGAGCAGGTAAATTTGGGCAAGTTTTCATAGCAAAGTATATTTAATTTTAAGTAGACACCGAGCCTCAGGTTTTCTTTGTGCAATTAAAAAGATTTAAAAGGCTAAAATCGATAGTAAGTTGATGGTTCAGCTTGTTAGATAAATAAAAATTCAAATATTTTTAAAACATCCAAACGTCGTCAAAATGTTTGCTTTTTTTTCGGATGAAACTTACATATACTTAGTGATGGAATTATGTTACTCCGGGCAGTTATATGGATTCTTGAAAAAAAAGAGAAGAGTTGGTGAAGATATGACTAAAAATATTGTACAGCAAGTCTGCAAGGCCTTAGATTATATGCATTAAAATGAGATTATTCATCGAGATTTAAAACCAGAAAACATCATTTACCAGAGTGTAAGTCATTGGATATTTAGGGTTTAATGAAAATATGCGATTTTGGTTGGTCCATCAGCACAAATGTAATGAGAGGAACTTTCTGTGGAACTCCTCTCTATGTATCTCCATAGCTCTTAAAGAAAAAGAGATATAATAATAAAATAGATGTTTGGAGTGTAGGAATTCTTACTTACGAACTTTTGTTCGGAAGAGTCCCTTTTGAAATTCAAACTGAGAAAGATTTCGTAAAAATTGTAGAGGATGAGATTAAATTTTCAAAAATAACAAAAGTATCTCAAGAAGCAAAAGATTTTATCCTGAGTTGTTTGTAAAAAGATCCCCGAGATCGATATACTATACCGGAATTACTGGAACATCCATTTCTAAGTAAAATTGAAAACATATCGATGGTGGAACTGTATTGATCAATAAAATATTTTATATTATGGGTAAAATCGGAGATTACTGATTGATTTACATTTTATTATTATGATATGCTGTAGACTAAATATCATGAATGAGAAAATTCATCAATATCAAAATAATCTTGCCTTTACCCTCAATTTGTCTTATGGCTTACGATGGAGACCTATATGAAGCAGTTACATCCCTTTAATCTTCACCACTCTCTTTTCATTTTTAGTTACTTTTTTACCTGTCTTGGTCTTCTCTAATTTAGGACCACGTTGAGTGTGGGCACTGGGTGAGTGTCTAATGCATCTAAGTTCAATTTTAAGTTGATTTTCATAATTAGTGTCAGTAAGTTTTCGAACATTGCTTGTGGCATTGAATGGTATCTGTTCTTTTTATCGCGATTTATGGTTGGAAGTTGCAGTTCGTTTGCGACACTAAGAAGATTAAGTAGTTTTTTTATGTTTTTTTATATCGATCTAACCACGAAACCATGGGTGCAACAAAATCTATTTAAAGACAATAATACTTAGGCAGCAGTGATTCGCTATTAAGGATTGGTTTGCAGCATTCGCCCTATCAAATCACTAATTTCTTTGGAAAAGTATAATTCATGACGAGGATAGTCAGCTAAGTTTATCTTTCGATAAAGTTCTTAATCAGTAGACCCTCTAAAGGGAAATACTCCTGTTAATGTCACAAATGTGAGCACGCCTAAGGCCCATACATCAGCCGGCTATCCTCGATATTCCTTCTTTTGCACTATTTCTGGAGCCATATAGCTGGGCGTACCACAAAATATTTTTACCTTTTTCCCTTTTTCTATGCAAGTGCTAAAGCCGAAATCGATAAGTTTTGGATAAAGATTTTAGTCTAAAATTACATTTTAGAGTTTAATATCTCTATGTGAAATCTGTCGTTCATGTAGATATGTTAGCCCTTATGACAAAGCACGTAGAATTATTTTAGCATTATTTTCAGAAGCATGATGATTAGGCTGTGCATTAAGATAGTTGCAGAGATTAATTCCATCAAGATATTCCATCACTATATTCAAATGATTGTTTGTTTCCACCACGTTATAAATCTTGACAATGTTAGGGTGGTCTAACATTTGTAGAATCTTTATTTCACGTCGCACTGACTTCTTATGCAGAGGATCTAGGATCTTCCCTTTTTCATAGACTTTAATTGCTACCTTTTTACTTTATGGCTTGTAGATGGCCACTCGAACAGAGGCGTATGCTCCCTCTCCTATAATTTTTCCCACAGCATACTCCTCCTTAAATTTAGCTGTCAGATCGTAGTCATCATCTTGATCTTCAAATAGCGCATTGATGCGATTTTCCGCAAGCTCTACCTCCTTTGGTAGTCCGTTGAGAAGTTTATCGTTTGGTTCGTCCACTTTGAGAAACTTTATGGTTGTAAAATCACGTGATGGACAATACATACCCCATATATCAAGTGGATTCGTTTCAATTTTATTTTTTTACTTTGATCGATTGAAAAGTTTATCAATATCTTCTTCTGTCATAACATTTTTCTTTGTATTCTTTGTTGTGGTTTTATTAGCAATGGTTTTATTAAATTTTGTTGAACTATTTTTCCATAGGTTGCTGGAATTAAAAGCCCGCAAAATAGGGGAGACGTCTGTAGTGAGAGTGGTCATCCTTGTTCTCTCTTTCCCCTTGTGACCCTTCACATTGTTTTATTTTTGATGCATAACGACTATTATAATATTTAATCTTAATCATTTTATTGTGAATTAATATCTTTTACTAATTCGACTCATCTGATCATCATTATTTAATTATTGATTTAAATATAGATTTAGGATCGTTCAATCAATCTATTTATTGGATTATTCTGTAAAATTATTAAATAGTTGCAACTAAATTTATAATTTATGAGGATAGATTAATTAATAGAATCATTGATTGACTTTATACTTTGATCCGTATGAAAATTATTTGAAATCTTTTTTGATTTTTTTGGAGGCCTCCAATGCAGTTTCTGGGTGATAAACTAAACTCTCCTCGTAAACCATGGTTTGAAGCAATTACCTGGTGGGTTTAAAAGTATCCCAAGCCCAATCAAATGTTTTTTTACTTATTGTCTCTTACTTATCATCATGCAATCCATCGAAATAAGGATGAGTTAAGCACTACTCCACAGTATAACGCTTGTCTGGGTTGAAAGTAAGCATTTTGGTAAGCAGATCAGCAGCAGTCGGTTTTATATTCGGAAACAGCTTTTACCAATTTTGTCTTGATCTTTTCGGCAAGGATTTTATGTATTTTATAGCATTTTAATTGCCTAAGTCAGAAATGAGTTACCAATATATTTCATGTCATCTGAATTGGGTGTTCCCAGAATTGATATTATACGCTGAACTTGATCTAGAAAGTCTTCTCCAGGGAATAATGGTTGTCGACCGAAAAGTTAAGCCAGTATGCATCCAACTGACCAGATATCTACTGCTTTTGTGTATTAACTGGCGTTGAGAATTATTTAAGGAGCACGATACCATCGAGTCACCACATATTCAGTTTTTCCCTCCTATTCTTCCACATAACCACGTGCAAGCCCGAGATCACATATTTGCAGATCACAACTTTTATTCTTATTATTAATATGCTTACAAGTAGTAGGTTACTGGGCTTTATGTCGCGATGAATAACGTTGGCAGAGTGCATAAATAGTAATCCACGAAGCATTTGGTAGATAAAATATTGAATGTGATCTTCTGTGAGTTACTGTTTGGAGTAAATAACTCTATGCAGATCCGTTTCCATGAGATCAGTTATTATATAGATGTCCGTGTAGCCTATTTTAGCTTATGGACGTAGAATATCCACAAGTCCAATGATATTCTCATGCTTAAAAAATTATGTATAATGAGATGTGTACTTAACAATTTTATTTCGCGAAGAATACGCTTGGCATCAACGAGATCCTCAAAAGCATTAATAACCTATATGAAGAGTATGATACTTTTTTGATGGCGACCTTCTTGTTTCTTTAACGATCAAGGGCGGAAGCCACAACTCCATAAGCGCCTGAGCCAATTTGTTTGATGATCTAATACTTGGCATCGATTATAAAGTGAGTACCGCCTACGTCATAGAAGACACGCCCTTTTGGGATAGCCAAGTTGGAAGATTGACTACTCTTTTAATCCTTTTGCATGCGCGTAATAATTGAATTATTTTTACTTATTTTTATAAATCAAACTTCTTGACTAAACCCTTTCAAATAATAAACCTAATTCTCCAACTATAAGTTTATTTAAGGAATATAAAGCAAAGCTTACTGATAAACTGCAGGATGAATGTTAGAAATATCAATAAGATCAATAATTAATCCTGAGTTGTAATACAGTCCATAAATTTGTTATTAGTTTTTAAGATTGAGAAGATACAGGTTATTGATTTATTATTGCAAATATAAACAATTCATAAATTATTAAATATTCTCACCATTTAAGTGAAGAACATATAAAGGTTCCTTTGGCATTAAATCAATTTAAATATTAGAACTCTTCCTTATTCTAATATAAGACCCTTATTGTAAGAAAGCACAATTGTTTTCAATCAATACAACAAAATTAAGTTAGTTTATTTTTAATATCAACAGTTTCGATCAAGATATGCTAGAAGAATAAAAAAGGAAAGTGCTATCTATTAATGAGTCCTCTCTGCACTGTCTCACCGACTTGTATCATCCATTGACAAATCCTGATGGATTTGTGACTTTTGGATTTGCAAAAAACGGAACAGTTATTAATTAGACCCTCACCTATCTCCCAAAATATATCACAAGTACGGATTGTAACTATCAATCACTCAAGGGATCTCTTTTTATCAATAAATTTGCTATTTCTGATACTTGCTACAATCTTGACGAGACGATCGTTATTAATAGTCTGCTGGCAGTTATTGATACCCTTGCCTCCAATAGAAAGATATCATTTTAGGGAGAACTTTAATATTTTCTTGAAGTTATTGATCATGCAAAAGCTTAAGTGGTTTTATACGAGGATTCTGAATGTAATTTTGCAATATATCCGTAATCAGAAGCAATTAAAAAGTTGATTTTAGGCACAAACTAAAAGATGACTGTAATAGTGGTGAAATAAAAGTCAGACATCATTTACTCTTAAAATTAAAACATATATTATGCTTACTAAATTGCTTTTAACTATGGTTATAAATTTGGGGTATGCCACAGTAAAAATTCTCAAGCACTTACTAAGTTAGAAAATGTTTACTGTTTTCATCCTTTATCAACAGTTATCTCATCTACAATTGAGGCCTTAGAAACAAATTATGAGACCAATGCGCCCTTATAAAAATAATTTATGAATAAAACTTAAAAACATAAGGATTTATTATAAGCATTTCATTTGATGATTAGTTTGGACAGTGGATACAATCCAAGAGAAAATCATTTATTTTTTTGTTTAGGTGCAACCGGCTGTCTCAATAATTGGGCCTATTCGCTGTTTAAGAAAGGAGATCTTGTTGGAATTGATGCTCCTTTTTATTTTTTTATGAGTTATGATTTTTTAAAAAGCGGACTTTCTCTCTCTTTCAGATATATGTCCTCAAACACTCTTATGGAGAGAATTAAAAAATCTTAAGCCAAAGGATAAAAAGGCTATATTATTGTAAATCCGCACAACCCAACTGGAAAAGTATTTTCACCATAATAAATCGACTTGATTTGTAAATGGGCGATAGATCATCCCCACTATCATGTTCTAATAAATGAAATGTATTTTAACTCTGTTTACAGTAAATAAACTTAGATTAAATCTGCCATTTCTTATGCTGATAATCACCAAAATATTACTGTTATTCGTGGATTTGCCAAGGATTATGGTATATGTGGATTCAAAGTCGGATTTATGATTTCATGCAATCCTATCATTATCGCCAACTTCAATAAATGGAAAGCTCTTATAACTCCCCAGAGGTATGTCCTCAAAACCATATCGCGAATTCTTGAAGAAAGCAACTACGGACAAAATATTTATAAGGTTAGCAGAATCGGATTGAATGCATCAACTGATCTCGCATGTGAAATTCTTCAACAATACAACATAAGCTTTACCAGACCCTAGGGGGCAGTTTTCATTATCATTGATCTCAGTAAATATTTAGAATAACATCCAGAATAAACGGAATAATCTTTGTGGTGCAAATTATTTTATGATCATAAAGTTAATGTGAGCAGAGGCTTGCTTTTCAATATGAATAAGCCTGGATTTTACAGGATTTCTCATATTAGTTAGGAGGAAAATATCCGATAGGGGCTGAAAAGAATTGGTAATTGTGTTATGGGAATACCCACTTTTATTAAGTCTCAATAATGATATATAGATATACATAAAATAGTTAGTTAGTTAATATGAAAAACTTGGTCATTGTGTTATAAAATAAATATAGATATTAAGCAAATTTAATTGGAATTAATAACGAATTTATAATTCTATTGATACAATCAGTTTTCCTTTTACTCTTACATTTTGTCTGATTAATCGCCTATTTCGTTGAAATCACCCATGTATTGGTCCACTATGCCGTAGAGTCTCATTCGCATATACTCGTCTTGACAATCTACTGTTCGTTGATCGAGATTCACAGTAGCCAAATTATTACTGTTGCGGCGCACAATAATTAAAGTGTCGGCTACAATTGATTAAGGAAATTCCTCGACAATGACCTTTGTCATCAATACTTTCTTCTTGGTTTAATTTTCATTTTTATCTCCAGTCAATCGGATTTTTTCAGTCTCTTGAAAAGGGTCAATAAAAATATTGGCCAAAAGATAACAGAATTGATCAGCAATAATATCATTCTTAACTGAAGAGATAAATTATACCATTGCCTTCTTTTTAGGTTCAGTGATGATCATCTTGATCTTGTCCTTGACAACTAAAACCTCATTACCATCTTCAATAATTTTCATCGTGTTTCCAAATATTTTGTCGGCGAGGAGATGGGCTAAAGTCATTCCTCCCACATAATTAACAAATATGCGCTCTTTTATATCCAATCCTTTGAGATCAGGAAAGAACACATTCTTGTCTTTCTCATCAACCAACACCTTTTGACTTCCTGTGTTAACTATATATCCTTCAAATTATTGTTCTATGCTTTGAATCTATTTTGTTGTGATACTCTATATTCTGTCCTTTAGCTCCCCAGCAATATGATAAGTTTCACTAATTTCAATCTCAAATTTCAGTTATTCTTCGTTTTTAGGGCAGTTGACTGAAGTAATTTAAGGGAAATTCTTAGCAATATATTCACGAAGGTTTTCAGCATTTTTTCCGCTGCCATGAACCAATACCACATGAGAAGGTTTAACTCTTTGTATAAATTAAGTAGTTTGGGCACAATCTGCATGCGCTGCAAAGCTGATCTACTCCACTGACAAATTAACAGTTATGGGCTTACTGTTTTACATGCTGGGAATACAGTCTCCTTTCTTTAGATTGCTAGCTATACTGCCTTCAGCGCAATAGCCAGTAATACAAACACCATTTTTGGGATCGTGACACCATCTTTAAAGGAGAGTCCTCGACTGCCCGTTCTGAAGCATTCCAGGAGTACACATAACAACCATAGGATTATTCTCTTCGCTGTAGATACGAGTATTTTTCTTTAAGTAATGAATATGCCTATATTTGAATGGGTTTGCCTAAATTATGTTAAAACTACCTCTTCCTTGTAAAATCGCTATCGAATCTTTTTACTCAGCATATCAATATAAGTTTCGTAGATGTTGCGACATTTGTCAATTAGCGAAACTGTGTAATAGATCTGAATGTGGCCCAATTCCTCAGATTTTTGCTCCCAGTACTCGTCGAGAATGAATAGTAATTATTCTGCTCTACCTGCAGAAAAGACGGGCAAAAGGCATTTTCCTCCACCTTTTACTATTTTATGCACATATTATTGAAATTTTTGCTCTCGCATTCTTCTACTCTCATGTACTCGAATGCCGAAAGTGCTTTAAGAAATCAGAATATCTACATTTGACTGAGGAATCTATGCCTTCATAATGTATCTATCCTCTTAGCAACTGTAGTCGCCAGTGTATAGTACTTTAACACCATCTACCTCTATGATGAACATTGCCGCACCAACAATATGCCCAGCAACGTATGGAGTAATTTTAATACCCTCCTCCTCAGTTTGTACTCCAAACTCTACTGGACTAATTCTCTCCAAAGAGTCAAGAATTTGTTGTGCATCAAAAAGAGCTTTTTATTTTTGAACTTTGGCTGTATCCCTAACAAGATAGTGATAAATATCCTTTGTTGGCTTCGTCATGTAAACTTTTTTCTTGTAATTGTAGCGAGAGAGAAAGTATGGTAAGGCCCCACAGTGATCAAGATGAGCATGTGTGATGATAACCATAGACAATTCCTATGGATTCATCTTGTCAAAAAGAGGCAAACTATCAGTATCCTCTTTATTGATCATTAATCCGCAATCGAGCATAATTTTCTTGTTATTAATGGTGAGGATCAGGCAAGAACGACCTACCTCGCATCCTGCTCCTAAAGGTAAAATAGATACACTTTGCATTAAAAAATAATAGCACAATCGTTCAATCAACAATCTTCTTTTAATAGTTTCAGAGAGGATAATTTTTTTTAACCACATATAGTTATTTCATTGTCCTTTCAGCCAATTATTTTAGGAATAGATATTTTATAGGTTAATTACATGTGAACATATAAAGTTTTGAATAAATTAATTCAGTTATCTTTCCAAGGTATTTTTTTGAAATATGGAAATTTGATACAGAAAACAATCCTTATAAATCGTAAATCAATAAATTAAAAAGAATAGATTGTAATTTTTTATTACAGAGACAACTTGAGGCTAATCCTAACTGAAGGTAGAGACAATAAAATGAAAAATTGAAGAATCTACAAAAGAAAAATACAATAAATAGTTCATATTAATAATTGGTGGATCTAAATTGTATAAATAGAAATATCCTCACTCGACTTAAGTATAGGCCAATTTTTGAAAAAATAGGACAAAGATAGTTTTTTTAAATTTAATGATAATTTGAAACTCTTATTTGATGATAGCATTAGAGAACTGCTTTTAAATTCTAAT
>Ga0302191_10001470_pt1 | contig 14970 bp, 10 predicted proteins | sample II_Bog_E3_1_FD_198775 | JGI IMG/M metagenome (GOLD analysis project Ga0302191, IMG submission 198775) | Peat permafrost microbial communities from Stordalen Mire near Abisko, Sweden - II_Bog_E3_1 | ecosystem: Environmental > Terrestrial > Soil > Wetlands > Peat | place: Sweden: Abisko...
CAATGGATAACAAATTGTTTTATTAAACCTTAATAATCTGTGTAAATCAGTGTAATCTGTGGACAATCTATTGTAATTTCTTTCTTAATTTTCTTACATTAATTATTATCTGTGTAAATTTATTATTCAGTGGATAAGAGATTTCATTTTTCAGCCCTTCACAGTTATCTATCTTGTTGTTCGATCTCTGATCGTGGGGGACTTAGTAGAAGACTAAACGCCTCACACTTCACGCTTATTCCCTTATTTTATTGACATAAAAACTTAAAAATTCGGAATAAATAACGACAACTAAATCTGCGAGAAGTCAGGAAGTCTGAAATTGTAAATAACTTTTGTACTTTCGTATTGTAGAATTAGAATAACATTTAAAGAAATGTATATATTAATTGAAAAGGGAGAGTATAATGATTGAACAGATAGAAAAAGTGCAAATAAAAGAATTTGGTTTTAATTCTGATGAATACAGGAATGAACTTGAACTCAGGGATAAAGTGCTGCGAAAACCACTGGGGATGAATCTGTATGATGAAAATCTGGAAGCCGATAAAAATGATGTCCATATCGGAGCATTTATAAATAAAAGGATGGTGGGGGTATTAATTTTGACAGGACTAAACTCGAAGGATATTAAGATGAGACAGGTTGCGGTGGATGATGACTTTAGAGCTATGAAGATCGGTACTGAAATGGTCCGGTTTGCAGAGGAGTATTCTAAAAAAAAAGGATATTCAACTATGCTGTTAAATGCCCGGAAAACTGCGGTTGCTTTTTATGAAAAAATGGGATATACAAAGATGAGCGGAGAGTTCCTTGAAATAAATATACCTCATTATAAAATGAGTAAAAATCTTTAATAACCGGAAATAAATATTGTCCTGATATTTTTAATAAAACATCATCAACCCTCGGCTCTATAAACCTCTTCTAGAGTGAGGAGTCTGTATAAAAAATGATTTAAAAAATCAATTGCTTTCAAATTGAAACATAAATTAAAAACAGTAGGGAATAATGTTTAGTCATAGTTGTATTTTTTTCTATCAAGGTTGACATATAATAAAATAAGGTTTAATACTTTAAAAACCTTATTTTCAAGTGTTAAACCTTAATAGAAGATTTGTACACCTACAATCCAAACCTTATTAGTATATTTTAAAAAAAGTGATAACCTTTCAATTCAAAAAAAAATTAGTTTAACTTTATTCCTTTTTATACATTCTCAGTTGGCAGTGGGAGAGGTCATATATAAAGGATATTAAAATAAAACAATCTATTGTTCCAATTACTTAGTACCTGAATGCTGTTATGCAGGAGCTGTTATACATTTAATTTAAGAACAATAATTTTTTTTCAATGTGGAAAGTGTAAAGAAAATGAAGGTGTTAGTAGTGGTTGGAAAGAATAATCCGGATATAGGGAAAGAAAAGTAGTGCTTAGCAGAGTCGGACTGCTATTTTCTGATTGAGAAACAGATCTCCTAACCGTTAGAGGAAAGCACCGTATTATTCTATTGTTTAAATAAAACATACAAATTTATAGCTTTTTTTTCTATTTACAAAACCTGAAATAACCTTTTATTATAGATTAACTTTGTCCGCTGAAATCTTATTGAACAATTGATTACCAACCGAAAATAGTTACAATTTATTCATTTGCAATATATATTCATTTACAATTTGTCTGATGCCTACTGTTTTATCATTTAATCAACCAACAGAACGAAGTGACATCCCGTTTACGGGATTAACTAAGTAACCATTTAACCAATTTAGATTCATTAACCCGAAACGCGGAACACGGAACGCAATTTACTAATCAACCAATAAATACTGAACCACAAAAGAACTCAAAACAAAAAAATATAACCACACATAGAACACAATAGAAGAACACAATAGAAGAACACAATAGAAGAACACAATAGAAGAACACAATAGAAGAACACAATTGAAAATACGAAACACATTTTAGGATTTAAAACAACAATGTTGCAGAATGAATCTGTTATTATTTCTTTTATTTCTATTGTTTGTGAACTATTTCCGATAAATTGGAATCTTCGATGTGGTTAACTCTTTAATTTCAGAAAACAAATATACGAGATACAATAGAGCACAATAAAGAAAAAAGTAAAGAACACAATAGGAAAATACCTGACATATTTTAAGCTGCTAAAATTAACTATAATCCTAAATCTAATCAACCAACGGAACGAAGTGACGTCACGTAAACAGTATTTACCAATACAATAAATCAGCAACACGGAACACGGAACACGGAACACGGAACACGGAACACGGAACACGGAACACGGAACACGGAACACGGAACACATAACACGGAACATTTAACCAATGATAAAAGACTTATTTATTAAAAAAACGCTTGCTCAACTGGATGATGAGGCAACTAGCAATAAAAACGGGTTGAAGCGCCATTTAAACCTGATGAATTTAACCTTGTTAGGAATCGGTAGTGTAATAGGAGCAGGGATTTTTGTGCTGACCGGTACTGCTGCCCAGATGCATGCCGGACCTGCTATTGTCCTGTCATTTATCCTTTCTGCTTTCGGCTGTTTACTGGCAGGGCTGTGTTATGCCGAATTTGCATCTATGATCCCTTTGTCCGGCAGTGCGTATACTTATAGTTATGCAACTATGGGTGAATTTGTCGCGTGGATTATAGGTTGGGATTTAGTGCTCGAATATCTGTTCAGCACAGCTACGGTGGCTGTCGGATGGTCAAGCTATATGCTCAGTTTTTTAGCCGATTTTGGCATTTTTCTGCCTGCTTCACTGGCCCAGTCTCCTTTTGATTACGACCAGGCGGGTTGGCATAGCACGGGTGCTCTTCTTAATTTACCGGCTGTATTTATTGTCGTTATACTAACAGCTTTGCTGATTATCGGCATAAAAGAAACAGTCAAATTCAATAATATCACTGTCATCATTAAGATTGTTGTGGTGTTGCTGTTTGTTGGCTTTGGAATCTCCCATATCCATCCCCAAAACTGGGTGCCATTTATCCCTAAAAATACCGGCATTTGGGGTCAGTACGGTTGGTCGGGTATATTGACAGGTTCGGGAGTCATATTCTTTGCTTATATCGGATTTGATGCTGTGTCTACCACTTCACAGGAAGCCATTAATCCAAAACGTGATTTACCGTTAAGTATCCTGTTCTCCCTGTTGATTTGTACCATATTATATGTGGCAGTCAGTTTTGTGTTGACGGGAATTGTCAATTATAAAGAGCTAAATGTAGCAGCTCCCATTGCTCTTGCAATCGATAGGTGCGGACAGGGGTTGAAATGGCTTGCACCGATTATCAAAGTGGGCGCCATTGCCGGCTTAAGCTCTGTCATTCTTGTTACTCTACTCGGACAAACCCGTATATTCTTTTCTATGGCTCATGATGGATTGTTGTGGAAAAGCTTTGCAAAAATTCATTCGAAATTTAAAACACCCCATTATTCTACACTGATTACCGGTTTCTTTACCGCATTGATGGCCGGTATTTTTCCTATCGGGCTGTTGGGCGAACTTGTCTCTATCGGAACGTTGCTGGCTTTTATGATTGTTTGTATCGGTATTCTGATCCTCCGTAAAACCGAACCCGACGCACCCAGACCTTTCAAAACTCCATGGGTACCCTTTGTTCCTCTCCTCGGGGCATTTGTTTGCCTGATTCAGATGCTGGCATTACCGGGTGATACATGGCTACGACTCATCATCTGGATGGCAATCGGGTTTCTGATCTATTTCGGTTACGGTCGAAAACACAGCGTTGCCCGAAAAAACAGAAGAGCAGAAAGCATTGAACATTGAGCATTGAGCATAGAACATTGAGCATTAAGCAAAGAGCAAAGAGTCGGGAACCAAGAGCAAAGAGCAAAGAGCAAAGAACAAAGAACTAAAAGCAAAAGAGCATAGAGCAAATAATAAAAGGCAAATATTTATTACCCAATAAGCCAAAAGTCCCAAATGTAAATGAGTCATTGTGTTTTCATTTTTCTTATGATAAAGAACGTAAATACAGTCCGGTTTCAACGCAAGTGAAACAGCATGATGAAATTCACCCAAGCCATGAAATGTAATCTTGAATAAATCATTCATACAAAGCAGCGTGGTGATGACAAACTTGAATTTTGTACGTTGTGCTACCTGTTTCTCCGATTTAGGGTTAAAAGGAGCTGTAAACACTTTCAATACATTCATCCCGTTTCTATATTTGGCAGCTACGGCGCTACCGTGACGCCCGGATATCTTTCCGAAGGACGTTGATACAAATGTTGACATAATTTTAAATTTTTAAGTTAGTTAATCCTGAATGAATAGTGATAAGGCTTGACTACTGTGAGGATAGTAAAATTATCCTTATTCATTTTGGTTGTTTTTTATTTTTGATATTTTTTAACTGCGTTTGCATATCTGATGGAACTGAAACTCACTTCATTTCAATCTTGTTACATTTACTCCGTACCCCAAACCGGGGTGAGGATACATCAACTGCATTGATTTCATTTCACGGCTTCTTCTCCGGTTTATGACGAATTGAATAAAAGATATACCGGTTTGAAGTCGTATAAGTTCAACCGGTTTGTTTCGTTTCAATATGGAAAATGCAGCACTCATAATTTTTACGTTACGTACTGCACAAAAAAAATGCAACACTGTTTTAATTGTGCTGCAAATAAACTCTCTTATAGTTGGGTGCATCTTACACCTAATATTGACCTAAAGTTGTTTAACATTATTTTTTCAATTCTTTATAGTAATATTCCTCTGCTTTTTTCTCAATATCTTTAAATGGTTTCATAAATGTATTTATCTCAGAATTCTTTGCTAAAGATAAGAATGAACTATACCTTTCAAAATCATCCCCTAACAATCTGCCAAACTCATTCAAAATTTCTTTTATATTATTTGCAATATATCCATCCTTAGTTTCAAACATCCGTGCATCAAACATAGCCGAAACAATCTTAATAAAATCAGTTTTCTTTTTGGGGGTCAGTCTGAACCTGGGTACTACCGGCATGTATATAGGTGAGTTATCATTTACAGAATTAACATTCTGTGGCAAGTTCTGAAAATGAAAATCAATCACCTCGATGGCTTTCGTGCAGGTTGAGATGATTTCATGGTAGATACTTTCTTCAAGCGGAGTAAGCGACAGACCCATACAAAATAATTCACATTCGGTTTTTGCATCAACAAAAATCTTTTTCCAGATTTATAAATCCGGTTCATATTGCGCTTCCAGTGAAATCCGCTGAATATTAAACATGGATGACAAATCCGATAGGGTGATCAAAAATTTCTACAATCGTATAATGAAAACGGAGTATAACATTTCACTTGAAAAAATTTTACATACGAAAAAAAACTCACTTCTATAAAAAGTGAATATCGTTATAAAGTTGTATTATATTTAAGTGATTAACCCTGTTGCATTTTATAGATTTTTTTATAATGAATGGGCAATCGCAATTTTGATGGCCGGAACATGTAAGGTAATTGTTATTCTTTGAAAGTATTCAACAATGAATTAAGATCCGATTTATCAATAAAATAATTGGATCCCATTTTGATGCACATTCTCCTAAATTCATCAATTGGATAATTGGTAAAAATCACCTGCACGATTGAAGGTTTTTCTTTTTTAAATTTCTGCAAGAGTTCCAATCCACTTCCATCTGGGAGCGCTATATCCAAGATGACTTTATCAGGGACAAAGTCCGAAAACAATTGAATAGCTTCTGCGCAATTAAATGCCTGCCGGATTTCAATGCTTATATCCATTTCACTTATTGCCTTCTTTAATCGCGATTGCAACAATTGTGAATCATCAACGATCAGTAATTTAAACGGTTTATTTGTACTTGTCATTTTATGGATTTTACGTTTCAAACTTAGTGATTTTGCTGTTTCTAATATATAGGAAGAAATCCAAAACGATGATTAGACTTATTTACCATTGAATATAAGAAATTGTCTTAGAGCAACAAACAACTGTTTTCAATCAAAGTAATTTATAGTTTAATTACAGGTTTCATACTTGTTAAACTGCCACATTTTACCTGGGTGGTTATTCATTCGAAAGTTCTTGAAACGATTAGAATAACCTGGTTAATATCGATCTCCCCGCAAAATAAAAAACTGACGAACATCGATGTTTAATCTCCTTTCGTCAGCCTCATTAACTAAATGGTACACATCACTAACTTTTTCACTCTGTAAACTAAAACTAATCAAGGCTTTTTAGATTTTAATCTGAAATTATGCATATTATGAATTCGATATATCTGAAAGGATTTACAGTTAAAAATAAAACGAAAAATCATATGGAACGAAAAATCATATGGAATAACAATTTAATGTACATAATAGACAATTATGCAAATTTTCCGATTTATACTCACACTCATATTCTTTGTATCGTTCTTTAAATGAAGCTTCAAATCGTGTAAACAAACAATTGAGGTTTATAGTTTTAGCAAATATTTTTAGTTCTTTGCTTGCTTGATAGGCTGAAAACATTTCCTTCCAATTAAACTGTTTTTCTTTTAATATATTAAAAAAATTATAAGTTGTAAGAAAAAAATCTATGTTATGGGCAGCAATGATCTTAATTTCATCCGAACTGTTTAATTGTCTTGTTATTATTTCTTTAATATTGACAATAAAATCATCGGTATCTTTTATGAAAATAAACTCATTTTCATTCGCTATCTTTTGTTTTTCTCTTACATCCACCTGCTTATCTTTTAGTTGTGTTACATTGAAATGAATCACTTCTGAAGTATTTGCTAAATATTTTTTTATAGCATTACCACTGTTAATCAGTTGTTTATTATCACTATTTTAAACGTTAATCATCTAATAATGTGTATGTAATGATAATAAAGCAGATCGGTTCATAATCATATTTAGGTTTATCAGTATGAATAATAGTACACTTAGATGTCAGAATATTTGCTTTAAATAGAAAAATCAGAAGATTTCTTTTATCAAACCCTGTTAATGACATTTTTTCTTTCTTCGTAGTCTTTTACTTAAATTATTGATAAAAGTATATGATATTTAATTACGATAATCTTTCAATTGTTCCTGAAGTCGTTTACGTGCTAAGAAAATCCTGCTTTTTACAGTTCCAAGCGGTAAATTCATTGATTGAGCAATTTCTTCATATTTAAATCCCTGAACATGCATTGAAAAAGGAATGCGATATTCGTCAGCGAATGATGCAATACTATTGGTTATTTCTCCAATAGCGTAAGAGCCTTCAGGACTATCAAAACCTGAATTTTGGGGTAAATTTAAATGATGTAAATCTTCCGTTCTATCAACGACAGTCTGGTTACGGACAATTTTTCGATAGTTATTTATGAAGATATTCTTCATTATAGTCAATACCCAACCTTTGAAATTTACATTATCGATAAATTTTTCCTGATTATCCAATACTTTTAAAGTAGTGTCTTGTAATAAATCTTCGGCATTGTCACGGTTTAAGGTGAGGGAGAAAGCAAAATTCCGCATATTACTTTGTAAAGCCACTAATTCGTTTTCAAATTCAACGTTTTTCATAATGTTGTAGTTTTATGAGAGAATAAATATATTGAGTTGTGTAATAATCTGGCTAAACTAATCTTTCTGAAATAGAAATTTATCCTGTGTTTAAATTACTATGCAAAAATATAGATTCTACTAATTTGAAAAAATAGGTCAAAAACCAATTGTGTTATTAGAAAAATTTACATAAGCATATAGGAGTTTGTCCTATGATGGTTCAATGTAAATTCCTTTTCTTTTATGTCCACAAAAAAACTCCTGTTATTTTTCAATAACAGAAGTTATTAGTATCTTAACTTTCAATTTCGTGTATTTTTTGGCAAGATATTGCATATTTTACCTTCATACAATTTAATCTGAGCTAGTTCATGTTTGGTTCTAAAATCAAAATACGAAGTATTTTCTTATCCGTAATTTATCCGCTCAATTAGTATACATCCGCGTTCTATTCTTAATTCTGGCTTGTCCAGGTTAGGTTAAATTAAAAATAATTCTACGTTTTTGGTCTTGTTTGTTTTACAACCATGTAACGACCATCAAATTCAGCTCCGTTTAATTTTTTAATTGCTTTTGTTCCGAACACATCATCTTTCATTTCTACAAAAGCAAATCCTTTCGATTTACCAATATCTCGATCTTTGATGATTTTAAAGGATTCTTCATGACCGTACTCTTCAATGACACCTTGAAGGTCACTATCTCGAACTTTGCAACTTAGAATTCCAAAGTAAATATTCATAAACTAACTGATTAAATGTAATTCAGGATAACTCAATATTAGTACTAATTATTAAGCACTCTTAATCTTAAAGTTAAGTCACCCTTAAAGTGACCCTGCAAAAATAAATATTCAGTTTAATTAAAAAAAAAGGTCAAATACCAATTGTGATATTAGAAAAAATCACATTTAAACATAGAAGTTTGTTCTATGTTTAAATCATACGATAAAAACGAAGAAAGTATAATGTGATGTAAGGCGGGTTAAACTAAGATTCTAAGAAACTGATTTGTGATTTAACATTTACTATTGAAAACTATTGAGTGTTTAGTTAGTTTCATAGAAGTATTTCGTGTACTATTCTATTCCACCAGATTGTTCTTAAAAGCATAATACATGAGTTCGGCATTGTTTTTCAGGTTCATTTTCGAAAGGATATTAGCCCGGTACACACTAATAGTTTTTACACTCAAAGAAAGCTCTTCACCTATGGTGGTGACATTTTTTCCTCCGGCAATCAAAAGGAAGACCTGATGTTCCCGGTCGGATAATATCTCGTGGGCCGGCTTGTCGTGATCACTCCGTAATTCATTAGTAATGAGTTCTGCAATTGACGGTGTAAGATACGTTCCTCCGGACAGGATTTTACGGATGGCTTCCAATAGGATTTTAGAGGAAACATCTTTGGTCAGGTAAGCGGAAGCTCCGGCCCTGATAGCTCTCACGGCAAACTGGTCTTCGGGATACATGCTGAATATGATCACCCTGGCCTCCGGTTGGTGTTCCTTGATATCTTTCAATACTTCCATGCCATTCCTGCCCGGCATACTAATATCCAGCATCACCAGGTTCCATTTATTACTATTGATAAGCTGCATAATTTCCGAGGCGTTTGAGGCTTCGCCATATTCTGCCTGAGGAAAATTTTCAGTTAAAATCTTTATGATGCCATCACGCATCACTACGTGATCATCGGCTACCAGAATTTTTAAATTTTCAGTTCTCATGGATTGTTTATCAGATATAAATTATTTATGAGTGTATTTATTTTTTGAGTGAAAAGGTGACAGTAGTTCCTAACCAGGGAGTACTTACAATGTCGATCTCCCCACCAATCGACATGGCACGTTCATTCATCCCCAGCAATCCCAAAGAACCGGTTTGAAGGCTTGCGTTATACACAAAGCCAACTCCGTCATCCCTGACTTTCATAATGAAATAGCCTTCTGATTTGTATATTGAAACCCATAGGTTTTTTGCCTTGGAATGCCGTGATATATTGGTGAAAATTTCCTGCAGTATCCGATATATAATGGTAGTTTCATCTTTGTTAAATTCCAGGTTCATTTCTTCTATTTGGTACTCACAACTTATTTTGTTTCTCATCCTGAATTGCTTAATTTTCCATTCAATGGCCGGGAAAATACCCAAATGATCCAATATCCCGGGCCTTAGTTCAGTGGCAATCTTTCGGACGGAGTCAATCAGTGAGTCAACCATGCTGTTCAAGGCACTTAATTCACTTTTAACCATTTCAATCGTTAAACCGGAAGTATTTTTTAATCCTTCCATATCGTATTTCAGAGCAGTGAGCAGATGTCCGAGTTCATCGTGAATCTCCCTCGAGATACGAATTCGTTCCTCTTCTGCTACAACATCCATCCGGTGGGTAAGTGCCTGTAAATGTTTTTTCGATTCTATCAAAATCAGTTTCTCATTCTTCTGGGTTGTGATATCCCGGTTACTCCCACGCTGCCCGATCCATTTACCCTTTACGTTGAATACTTTCTGACAAGTGTGTCCTACCCATCGCACTTCACCATCGAAAGTGATAATTCGAAAATCCAGTGAGCAATTCGAAACATGACCCTTATTTTTTTCATCAAAATGATGCCTTACCAATGTTGCATCATCCGGATGGGCAATTTTGACTAACAATTCCGGATCATTCATAAATTCTTCTGCCGGATAACCGGTGACTATTTTACTCGAAGGTGAAACATAAATATATTTTCCATGCGTATCAATCCAGGTCTCCATATTATAGGTAAAGTCAGCGACGGTACGGTATTTTTCCTCGGCACTTTTCAGATGTTGTTCCTGTTGAATGCGGATCTTTATTTCAGCATTCAATTGTTCATTCTTCACCTCCAGTTCACGGGTTCTTAATTTAACCACTTCTTCCAGCTTTTCATACGATGTGGAGAGTAACTTCTGAGCTTCCTGATGCGCTTTCCTCAATCGGATAGCAGTGATACCATAGGCCAGATCATTGGCCAATTCATTCAATAGTTTTACTTCATCTTCAGTAAACGGATCTAGTTTCCTTGAATAAATAGTGATTGCTCCAAAAGCAATGCCACTATTTAATAAAGGGATCGATATTGACGAGGAATATCCTCTTTTCAATGCATCTTCCCGCCATGGCATGAAAGTTGGATCGGTGAGCATATTGGTGCATATACTGGTTTGTCCGGTTCGAATGGCTTGTCCGGTTGGACCTCTGCCAAATTCATTATCACCCCAGCTCAACCTGATGGTTTCGAGATATCCATCTTCGAAACCCGCATTGGCGACTGGTTTTATGTTTTTTGCTTCATTTTCTTCCGAAAAACCAATCCATACCATAGAATATCCGCAATCTTCCCTTACAATGTTGCATACCTGACCCAGATATTCAGTTTCATCCATCGAATGAACCATTGCCTGGCTGCTCTTGCTGAGGGCTGCAAGGGTCTGATTGAGTTTTTTCAGCTCGTCATCTTTTTTCTTTAACTCCGATATATCAATAAATGTGCATATCACTTGTTGGAGTTTCCCATCCTTCCCCAACTGCGGCTCTGCCTGGACCAGCAACCAATTGAGTACTCCTGTTGATGAATTAACGACACCCATGATACAATCCCTGACAGTCTTGCCGGTGGCTATAACCTGCGCTACTGGTTGGTCTTCCTGTAGAAATGCTGAACCATCATCATGGATCACTTTCATATCCTGATAAAAAAATGGAACTTTCTGAAGCTGACTTTCGTCTATTCCCAGCAGTTCGAACGCCTTTGGGTTACTTAGGATGACTTCGAAACCGGGAGTAAACAACAGTATCCCGGCCTGCATGCCCCATACCAGGTTTCTGAATTTTTCTTCGCTGATTCTGAGTGCCTCTTCTGCTTCTTTTTGTTCTGTTACATCCCGGATAAATGCTACAAACTGATTGATTTCGCCCGAATTTTCCTGTACCGGATAAAAAGTAAGATCATAAATCGCTCCCATTCGTTTATCCTCAAACCGAACGAATGAACCTGTAGAAATCATATCCTGAATTTGTCCCCTCCGCTTGTTTCGAATATCTGGAGGTGACAATTCAAAAGCATTTTTACCTGGTAATTCTTCCAGAAGTAAACCCCATCGGTCAGCAGCTGTCTGGTTACCCATCAGGATATTACCTTCCAAATCCAGCATCATGATTGACTCGGTTACACCATTAAATACTGCATCCAACCTCTGTTCACTCATCAACAGGGCCTCTTCAGCTTTCTTTTGTTCAGTAATGTCGTGTATAATGGTATACAGCAGGGTTGATTCATGTATCCCGATCGGACCTGAATACACCTCTACATCCCTTAATTCACCGCTGGCCAACCGATGGCTAAAAAGATAATGATTCTGTTTTTCAGCAAGGGATTTATGCATATTAAGGCCTATTTCGTCAGGGGGAAGGGTGTTGATTTCTGAGATGTTTTTCACGCACAACTCACTGCGTGACCAACCATAAAACTTGCATGCCGCCGGATTGGCATCCCTGATTTCTCCGTTTTCAGGATTAATGAGCAACATAACAGAATAATTACCCTGAAACAACGATTTATAACGTTCCTCACTTTGACGTAATTTTTCTTCCGCTTGTTTACGTGCTGTTATATCATGCAAAAAGGCAATAAACTGCCCTCCATGATTTCCCTGATATTGAACACTAATTTCAATATGAAGCAGACTGCCATCTCTACGCAGATGTTGAGATTCAAACCGGCTCTCACCTGTTACAATAATATCCCGGACGCGTGCTGCCAAGTTGATCTCTTTATCTGTAACCTCAAAATCTGAAATTTGCATGCCTTGAAGTTCATTCATAGTATATCCGCTCATTCGTGCACACGATTCATTTACTTCGGTTAATCGTCCTTCTTTGTCAACCACACAAAAACCATCCATAGCTGTTTCCACAATAGCCCGGTGACGCCTGTCATTTTCCCTGATGGTTTCCTCGGCCTTGATTGTTGATGTAACATCACGCGATACCAGGATGACATTTCCGACCTGATCTTTTATTTTTATGGGCGAAAGACTGGTTTGAATCCAATGTGTTCCACCCTGTTGATCTGTTTCCTGCGACTGGTATTGTTGCCCTGTAGCCTCTTCGAAAACAAGATTCAACGATTCGTTCATGATACTGTGATATTCAGGTAAAGTCCAATCACAGAAGTTCTTTCCTATACATTCCTGTTCCTGTCGACCGTACATTCCTCGGTTTATATACACAATTGTCCCACTGCGGTCCAACTGAATGATCCTATCCGGAGCGTTTTCGGTAATAGTACGCAGGAGTTCTTCGTTTTTAAATAACTTATCTTCTGCTTGCTTTCGTAGCATGGCTGCACCAATGTGAGAGGCAATTTCTTCCAGGTGTTCCACGATAGTCCGGGTAAAGCGGTTCTTTTGCAGGTCATTGAACTGTATCAGTCCTATGATTGTTGAATTATGGCGTATCGGAATCAGGACAATAGATGAATAACCCTGATAAATGCAGAGGTTCCTTGGACGAAAACGGGCATCCAGATGTTCCGGCAGGTCCACTAATGGGGTCGAATCGTTCACCCACCAGCTTCCACCCTCAGTCATCAGAGGGTTTAAAGGTTCGGCTTTGCCCGAAAGGACCAGCCCGCAGGTACAGGCCAGGTTGGGATGGCCTTCATTATCCCGGCACAATTTTCCAGTACGGTCATATTCCAGTAATGTATTTTCAGTGATTAGAAATTCTGTTGGAAAACCAATCTGGTCGAAATAAGGAAAGTCGTCCCCATCCTTCAGTCTTAGGCCAATGGCATCATATCCGGTAAACCTCTTCAATTCACAAAGTACCCTATGAACTGTTTCATGCATATTCCCCGGTTCATTCAAAAGCTGGAGTATCTTGTGGGTTATTTCCCGGTGTCTTTCCTGTTCTATTCGAGCAGTAATGTCGATAACCGACAAAAAACACAGCCCCTTTTCTTCGTAGAGTACCCCGGAGATATGCACATGGATAGTCACATTTGTTTTTGAAGTCAACACAACCTGACACGATTCGGTGGATCTGTTTTCATAAATTCTTTCTATAAAATCATTGAATTTGGGTCGGGTATCTTCGGATACAAAAAGACCAAACCTTTTTTTCTGAAATTGAGTCTGATCAATACCTAATTTTTTAGCTGCATTCAGATTCAAGTCAATGATTTCACCTTCATGGGTTAACACAAAATATCCTGTAGGAGCGTGATCGTACAGGTTCGAATACTTAGTAGTGGCCGATTGCGAAACAATTTTTTCTTTGTTAATCATTTCATTCCTCAACCCCAGCTCATCATTCTGCATCTCAAGCTCAATTTGATGCACCTCCAGTTCGTGGATTAGTTTGAGCGTTTCAATGGGTGAAAGGTTAAATCCCAATCTGTTAGGCCTTCCATCCAATATCTTTTCTGCCATCTTTCTCAGAAGGATAGCCTGGCGATTGATTTCATTTTTCATTCTATTTCTGAGTTTGCGTAATGGTGAACCGGTATTACTGCTTTCTATTAACAACAAAACACAAAGATATGAATAAGAAATTCAAATTTTAGCAATACTCAAGCAAAATGCATATGCATAATTTAAATCAATATCTCAACAGTTCAAAACATATCCCATTGCTCAGTAATTTCTCTTTTTGAAAAGTATCCCTAAACGGTTATACTAAACCGTCTGGATAGCATAATGATTACTTTTGACACTTAAATTTTCCCACTCCATAGTTGTACTCTTTCGTCCGGAATGATTGTACACTTTATTCGCATGATAAAACCGGTTTTTTCTCCCTATGTCAACAAAGTATAAATTGAACTTTCCGATTTTTTCATTGTTATTAGAGACAAAACGAATTTATTGCTAGAAATTAATTATTATATTTAATGAAACACAATCATGAAAAAAATTAAAGATATTTTTGTCTTTTTACTTCTAGCCGGTTGCTTTACAATAGCCGGAGCACAAACTATGGGTAGCATGAAAGATATGCCTATGGAACATAAAACAACCGGTATTCAAAAGGCTGTTTGTGTAGTTTATCCAACACAGGGTAATAATGTTACAGGAACACTTGTTTTCACTAAAGTAGAGGGTGGTATCAGAGTAGTTGGCGATTTTCAGGGCCTTACCAAAGGTAAACACGGAATTCATATCCACGAGTGTGGCGATTGTTCTGCCCCTGATGGAACATCAGCTGGTGGTCATTTCAATCCTACGGCTAAAAGCCATGGTGATCCTATGAAATCGATGCATCACGAAGGTGATATGGGAAATATTGTAGCAGACAGTGAAGGAAAAGCACATATCGATTATATCGATAGTTCCCTTTCATTCGAAGGTTTTACTTCCATCATAGGC
>Ga0302191_10001483_pt1 | contig 14928 bp, 9 predicted proteins | sample II_Bog_E3_1_FD_198775 | JGI IMG/M metagenome (GOLD analysis project Ga0302191, IMG submission 198775) | Peat permafrost microbial communities from Stordalen Mire near Abisko, Sweden - II_Bog_E3_1 | ecosystem: Environmental > Terrestrial > Soil > Wetlands > Peat | place: Sweden: Abisko, Stordalen...
CCGGCTAACCCTTGCGGAATCATCGCCTATACTATATTCAACGACTCCTTCATCATCCAATATTCTGATTTAACCAGTGTATCAGTAACCACTAATGGCATTTCCTGGCCCAGTGACCTTCAAAAATATCAAATAAGTAATCCCAGTTTACAATGGTACAATGTAACGGATCCTCGTTTTATGAATTGGATGAGAATTGCAACTTTGCCAAACTTCAGAAAATTATGGGGGCGGATCAATAATGATTTACCAGCAGGCAACTATACTCTTCTCATAAACAACAGTAGTTATAAATTAAATCAGATTATGATGTAAGTTCATTTGGGACAACCAAATATTTTGTGCTTTCAACTTCCAATTTTTTTGGCTCCAAAAACGAATTTTTATCAATTATTTATTTGGTGATGGGTGGGCTTTGCTTCGTTGTGGCCGTTCTATTCTTGATTAGAAAAATAAAGAGGAAGAGAAAATAAAAGTGATGATGATATGCACAGTTACATCATAAGAAAATCAATAAATATAAGGCATTAATTGTATTAAATTAACAGCTTATCCTGTATAACCTCAATAATGATATAAATTTGGCTGATCATTAGGTCAGGGCAGATCCAAGCTGAATTTACAACTATTGAACTCTTCTTTGAATTTCCAGAATCATCTGCAGAGTCAAAAGCTGTGCTTCTTTTATCGAGCTAATGTGTTCGTCTATCTTTTGTGTTTCCTTCCTGGCAGTTTAGATTTTATACTTAATTTAATTTTCAAACAACTCTAACTAGCCCATCAGTCGAAGCCGATTTTCTTCTGACTTTTGTTCCAGATAATCGTTTACATTTTATTTTTATTGGCGAATACTCTACATAATTCCTGTCTTACTGCGCACTCTTCAACTAGAAGCACAAGATTTTGATCGACTTGAGATAGCTCAGTCGCCAAAATATCAAGCTTATTGAAAAGATTGAGCTATGATTTGCTGCTACTACTTTTTTGGTGGGATGTCTGGTTATAATTTTGATTAGAGTTTAAAGTGCCGCTTAGACTCATGATTTCTATTATTGAATGAATATTATAACTTATAAGAATGATTGAAGTCTGAAATGAATGCGAAAAATCAATCATCAGCCATCATATCTTTGTTATTTTTGCAGATATCGTCGTCATATTGTTCCTCTTCCTCCTCTTCAACTTGGTATATTTTAACTTCGGGGGTACTGGTCATGAAAGTTCTCAGTTACTTCCCTTCCTCAACTTCATCAAAAATTAGTTCAAACTTATTGCTTTAAAGAGGATTCTCTGGTAAAGTAAGCTTTTTCGATAAGGTGACTAGCTCCTCAACAGGAGGAGGAGGGAAAATGGGATCAACCACTATCCTGAATGTCAATGCAAGTACTTAAAAGCATTTTCAAGCATACTAGGAATCACACGGCCCAGCAGAGGACAGGCCAACTCCAAGCAGGGATTTGTATTGCATTAAATCAGCCATACTTTGAAGTTTTCGTCAATTAGGAAGTCCAAACCAAAAATTTAGAATGAAAATTATTTTTTGTTGGAATTTATCTTAGTATAAACTGATCTGATTGCATCAGCAGCCAGCTTCTACATAGAATGGCTATTACCTTCATTTAAGGATAGACTTGTTGGAAAAATTTCAGCTTGTGGCTGGCTTAGACGCTTGAGTTGTAGGTGCTGTCGAGATACCTTTGAAAATCAGAAAAAGAGATCTTGTTGGCTGGCTAAAATTTTCCATAATCTTAATGGTACTTTTGAACGGCATCATTGGTGAGATGCACAAATTTATTGCTGAGATTCTTCATATTAAATTATTTGGAAGCCGTTCGAATATACCCATCCTGAAACCAATAGCCCTTTTGATACCCGTTGACACTACTTATACAAATGTAGGAGCGTATATCGAATTTACGCTTCTGGTAGAGGAAGGGCATGATGTACTCTTGAATGATGTGAGTGCGAACTCTTCCCACTTTATCAACTTTATCTTTTTAGATAATATCTCTAACCTATTCGATAGTCTCAACCACCTCAATGTCTGTTCCACGATTAGTATTTTCACCAGGCTTCACGAGCCAAGCGTTTCGCTTTTTTGGCTTTAATCCATGCTTAAACTGTGGATTTTTTTGATTTTTTTATTCTTCTTTAATAGCGTCTGCTCTCCTCTTGTATTATTCTTGAAATTTCCCAAATTCCTTATCACTGAGATCAGTGACATGAAAAGTCATGGGAATATAATCAAAAGGATTGATTTTTTGAGCCTAGTAGTAATTTTTTAAATTAATGAATAGGGCTTTTTTATTGGAGAGATTCCAGTTATTGGTCAAATGATTGTGCATTTTAAAGTAGCTGGACCTATTTTCAAAGCATTTCACTTTATTTCTGGACATCCTCCCATTAATCTTCCCATTCTATTGAATTACCTTCAGTATCTTTAACTATTTCAACTATGATTGAGAAAACAACCTGCGATAGCTTTGATAAATCGGCCACATTTTTGGGTTTGAAAGCACTTTCTTTTTCTTTGAGCCTTCTCCTTCCTCAATCTCATCTTTAATCAGATCCTTTCGAATAGTTGTTAAAGCGTGGGTCATATTTAACGTTTTTTACTGACTTGAGCCCTTGGTTCGTGAGGAACTACGTTTGGTTGAGCCTACATAGGGAAATAGCTACCCATTTTTAGAACTGACTTGATTTCCTTTTGCGTAACACTTTGACTCCTAATTTGTGACTTATAATTGCTTTTGCTGTTGGACCGAGTTACTTTTTCCTTAATTTATGATTTTTATTCGTTTTCCTAAACATAATAATCACAGTTTTAAAAATCCTGCTCTGACTTTATGCTTTATTTAAAATTATCAAGGATTTAATTCTGTCTGAGCTGGAACCAGAACATGTTAATGCTTGAACTTTCCATAGACTATTCAATTGTCCACCAAGGCCGATAAGTTTTAAAAATGGATTTAATAAGTGGGCTATTATTTCCTTTCCCCACATAGAGCACATAATTGGGCACTTTTTCAGTTATTTGAACCTTCAAATTGTTAGTTAGGTTTACTAGACCTGTAAACTACAGGTACTGTCTGTATTTTTATAATATTTAAGGACTAATTTCTATCAATTTGCTCTTTTTTTTATCCCTTTTCTTTTTGATAGCATTAGGCTTTTTGAATAAGCTAGCGATTGTTTCTTAGGGTAATTTCTTGTTAAAATTTCCCATGGAAGCCAGCTACTTTCCGTTTTCTTTAATATTAGGTGTTTAATCTGTCTTTAGCTTCGAGATAGGAGGAAATTTAGTGATAGTTTTTGTATTTGATTCATTGTCAGACTCAGTATTCTGGCTATTAAGTGAATTACGACTTTACTGGACTCTTGAGTCGGGAATGGATTGCTAGCGTGCATGGCGTAATCATGATCTCGCGAATAACTCATAGGTTCTATGAAATTTAAAAGTAACTATCAAGTGAAATAAAATGAAGCTTAGAAAATGAAATTAATGAAATTAATTAGGAAGTATTGTAGTTTGTTTTACGCATTGACTAATCATTACGTTTCCAAGTATATATTGGATTAAATCCATTTCAATTTAAAACTATATTTTAAAAGTGGAAAATTGGATGGCATAATGAATCAAATCACATTGTCTTATAATGAGGAGTCTAATCGATGGAATGAGAAGCATCTAATTATTTTTAAAAATATTTAGTAAATACTAACTGTAATATGCTAATATCGTTAAATTAACTTTCATATTATAGATGACCAGCTGTTTAGTCAGAGACAACCATTATTCCCAAACTAGCTCTGGTAGCAACAACCTTCAAAGAATTAAGAATTATACCTACAGTAGTTAGGACAAAATTGGCAAGGGGTTCTCCTCTATTGTCTATCGAGGAACCAATCAAATCACAAGTATCAATAAAGCCATTTAGATTAAGTAGTCGCCATTAAAGCAATCGATATGAAAGGAGTAAAGGACAAAGTCAGCAAATAAATGCTAGATTGTGAAATATAGGCATTGACTAAACTCAAACACCCAAATATATTGAAATGCTACGATGTTATCAGAGAAATTTCGCATTGCTATATCGTCACTGAATACTGTAATGAGGGAGATCTCAGTTCTCTCCTCAAGAAAAAGAGGAGAATGTCTGAAACTGAAGTCATTAAAATTATGCAGGATATAGTTAGTGGCTTTATAGAGATAGGAGAGAATAAATTTTTGCATAGGGACTTGAAACTGGCAAACATCTTCATGAGCAATGGAGTTGCTAAAATAGCTGACTTTGGTTTTGCTAAAAAATCATATGCTTCTTTTGAAAGATAAAAATATAATGTTGGAAGTCCACTTTATATGTCTCCTTAAGCTTTAAAAAAGAATATCTACTCAACTAAAAATGACATCTGGTCCATTGGCATAATGATTTATGAGATGTTGCATGGAGAAACACCATGGGAGTGCAGGACTGAGGCCGAGCTCATTTAAAAAATTACTAAAGTGCCGATCAAATTCAGATAAAGCTTAAAAATAGGCTAAAACATAAAGGAGTTTATCAAAAAATGTCTTTAAGTGGATGAAACAAAAAGAATGAACTTGATATAGCTTAAATAATGGTGCAGTTGCAACAATATTGATTATGGTTCAGCTGATCTAACGTCTAAAAGACCTCAATAGAAGCAATATAAATAATAATAAAGTAATCATATTGTAAAACCTTTGGGTGATGCGACCAATAGATATTCATTAGGAGTATAAAAGATGCGTTCTCTTTCCAATGTAATGCCCAAATTGGTTAACGAAGTTAAAATTCATAACACTAACACTCATCTAAATCAAGATAAATAAAATAACAAAAGCTTTGGTTTTGAGGAAAGACCAAAGCTCAGCAAAGTTATCATCAACAAAAATAACAGCATAATTTTGATTTAAATTAACAAGTTTAGACTTCTCTACAAAATTTACGAAAAAATTAGATTTATTTATCCTGATTAAAAACAACTCTTGAATACTTTAGGAACTGATATTTTGGAAAGAGTTTAGAATATCGTGGACATTATAATCAGCACTGACAACGAAAAGTCGAAGAAAAAAGGACAACAGCTTGGGTTAAAATAACTTGATTCATATTTGAGGGAAGAGATGAACTCCAGCATTAAAAAATACGTGTCAGTGGTTAAATAATATCAGAAAAAGTATACTAGCTCCATATAAATATTCAGCACAACACACCCAAACTTAAATTGTAACTAATTGCTTAAAAGATTTATGAGCATTAGTCGTTTAAGCAAGGACTTGTCGAAAAACTAAAACCTAATGTTTTATTGGATACTTGAAGCTATAAGTCTGCGAATCGACGTGAAGAAATAGGAACTGGACCATATTATCGATGCGAAGATCATCCTTACTAGGTAATAAATTCTGGAAAGAGTCAAGTAACTGCTGTGATAATTATTTGCTAATTTTTATTTAAATTTAATCATTACTGTACTATTCAATAGAATTTGATTTAGTATGAAGCAGAATAATAAAAATAGATAATTGAAGATGAAGGATCAGTCATTTTCTGTAGAATGATATTTCAGCTTGCTTAAAATATCTGCGGCCGTCCTCGTCGTAGATCACCAGATTAAACCAATGACGCACAAACAGTCTATTATGGATATTCTTATATGAGGGCGTTAAATTTTTGACTCCTCTCATACACATGCGAAAGGGTACTGTTGAACCTTCTTCGGGACATCCATCCATAACTTAAAACGTCTCTAACACTTTAGAACGGGCTGAAGTGGTAGCGGCTGTTCCTAAAGTTTATTTCCTAATAATGGAAAGCTACATCCTCGAAATTGGCATGCGAACCACCTTAAATCTGACAGTTCCTTCCACCCATTCCTTTGTATGATATGCGTTTTTGGCAAGTTGAAACTAGATATGCAATCGATCTCCAACTCCGACCTCCAGCAGTGTAGGCACAATTGGAGACTATATTACATTTTATGACAGCACGACTGCAAATTAAACTTCTTATGTGATTGCTTTCAAAAGATTATTACGAAAGAGAGAAGCTCTAATGAAGTAACGAACTCTACCGGCTGTACCCTTAAAGCTTTCATACTCTTTATCAAAGCAGGAAAACTTGAACTTATAAACTTTGCTCATAGATAGATACCCCGCAGGCTCCAGTTCCTTGGAGACAGAAGTGAATTCAGTGGACATATTGGAATCGCTATAAATTTCTTGATTAGGTGCGTGTTACACAATAATCCTATGAGAAAGACTTTGAGTCCAAAGTGTTCGTACTTGGTTGAGTTTTTGAGTTATAGATCTATCCGTCCGCTTATATCGTCTTTGCCAGTATACGCTGGAAGGGTGATATATTTGCCTTCTACTTTGAAGTTCGATGTCTTTTGATGTTCAGTGGAATCCAGAGAAATGGAGAGATTAACGGTTCCCGCCATGTTGGAAGCAAAGCCGTCGATGAAATTAGTAACTAAATCCTGAATAGAGGAGACAGTACCATAATATACTTTGTTGGTCCTGGTGTAATTGCACTTTAACAAATTCAATATTCATCAATTTATACAAGGACATCAGCCAAAACAAAGATGCTTCGAAATGTCTCAAGGCTTGGTGTAGTAGTAGTTTTAGGAATTATAAGATATACAATCAAGAATGTTCTTCCATTGGATTTTCAGGAGATTTAAAATTGATAGGTTATTAATTAATTGGCTCCTTAAAATTTTATATTTCCGCTATACTAGTCACAAAGTTAGTATTCTTCTCCGCCATAATCCATGAATACTCGCCACCTTTCTTCAATTAAATGGCAGTTGCCATTTTCGTTTCGTATTACTCAAAATTGGCTATACATTTGTAAAGAGTTTCATCATACTTAAATGAAGAACAGACTGTTGAACAAATAGGGCATTTGGCTTCATAGTCAGAGTCTTTTATTCGCGTAATGGTCATTTACAGGAAAGATTTAAAATCGAAAACATCCTTATGTCTGCATTTATGACCCCGGACAGGATGGTGTATTGACCCTTTTGAGGAAATTTTATCAATCAGATTGACTTAAACTTTCCCTTAGCAATCTCTCAACTCATCATAATAATCTTCCTTCACGTATTTTTCACTGGCGAACAGTTCATCCACTATTTCATCAATTTTGCGAAATGTGATTTGAAACAGTGCAAAAAAGTATAGTTTGGTATTATCTTCGGTTTAGTTCGATCGTAAATGAATTTATAAGAAAATGGGATTATTCTTGTCCTCTGGTAATTCAGGCAGGAATATTTATGTGTGTTTGGGTATTTCCTGAGGATAACCTTGCTCATTGGAATCTCCTTCAAGCTTGCTGGTTTGCGCGCGAAATTATTTCCCTTCAATTTTAAGAAATTTAACTTGGAAAGAGTAACCCTTCTTGCGAAACTCATGAATCCTTTGCGATTATTCCATCGTCATTTATATTTTAAGACCTTTGGCATTTTATCGAGGGTACCAATTGAACTTTATTGGCTCGTTGACTATTTTGCAAAAAATACTTTCCTTTCGAAGAATACAGAGAGGACAAAAGGCGATCCGATCAGAATTAAACTCAATTGATAGGCATGAAGCATGATATTGGTACTCACAGCCAATACATTTGAACGAGTCTTTTGTTTCATGTCCCTTCTTGCCTTCACATACGCATTGGATAAACTCATAGTTGATAAATTTTTTGCCTGCTGCATAAAAAGAGAGTCCAAAGCCATATTTTTGAATGGATTCTCCATTTTCATACTATTTCAATTATTGTCTTCTCTTTTGCTCAATATAAAATTATGTAGCTGCCGGAGAGGTATAAAAAGAAGGGGGTTGCTGTGACATTCCTAGTCTTGCGTACTAATACATGCCTTGACAATTTGGTTTATTTTAGACAATGTAGGGTGCTCCTTCAGCAACCTCCACCTTCGGATAGGGATGAGGAGGTGGAAAAGAATAATAAGGATATATAGAAGATCCCATCTGATTTGTAATATTTGGATTTATCCCATTATTAGAAGATGAGTTCGAAAATAAAAAAGAATTATTACTTGCCGGAATAGGTTTGGTCTCCACTTGTAATTTTATAGAGTCTTTACTGTTTTTCGGACAAATTGATGACTCTCTATATAATTGCAGTAGATTTAAATGAAAACGTTAAATGTCCCTCAATGAGTCGAAGGTCGGAGTTATTTAATCAATTTCCTTCTTAATCGAGTTGACTTTCTGGCGCTTGCCGAATTCAACATACTCCTCCCACACAGTCCTAAAGAGAGTAAACATGAGGTCAGTCAAATCTGATTTCAAAGATTTGAATTTTGGAAGTTGCAAATAGTCCATATAGGTATCGCTAAATATAAATAAAGCTACCCCTCTTGACAAATAATATCGCATATTTTGTCCTTGAACAATCGATTAAGACTTGAAATGTCGCTTGTCTGTTCATCCACCCTGAAAATTTTGCAAAGTTCCTCGAGCGACTGCTTGGGTATTTTATCAACGATTTAAATCTGGTCGATGAGTTTTAGGAGCTCTTATTTTTTTAATTTCTCACCCATGATATTTTTTATAACTATTATAATAAAAGATAATCAAACTTATTCTGTTTGTAAAGAATCAAATTCGGAGTAGAAAGTGCTTCCATCTCAGGAGTTGTGCCGAAGTGGTCATCATTAGGCTGGAAAAGGGCACTTCAGATATTAATAATGTTTTTTTATTGAAGACAAAATGATGAGATAGGATTCCTAAATAAAAAGTATTTCCTAACGCAATCAATGGCATAAATTTGATTGGAAAAGAGACCAAGGGACATGGAGGAGACAGGAATCCTTCTGTAAATTAAAAATATTTAGGACATCAGAAGGAAGTTCGATATGAGCTTAGTTGATATATCACAATTTAAATATATTTAATTCAATTTCAATTCATCATTTATTATTAGACTACAAATTATACATAAATTTTTGAAGCCATCAAAAATAATCTTCCTCGTCGTCCTCGTCCCTTCTGCCCATTCCGCCTCTCCTCATTCCTCCAAAACCACCTAGGCTCATACCACCCATACCCATACTGCCCGTACCACCCAAGCCTCCAAATCCTCTGCTAAAACCTCCAAAGTCCATTCCTCCTCCAATTTCCTTCTTTTCAATCTTGCACTCTGAGGCTTATTTCTGCATATTAAAAGCCAAAGTAATCAAGTCGTTGAGTTGATTTTGGTCACATTTTTTATGGTTAAAATACATGATTTGTTCCTTTGTGTCATATCTGTAGATCTACTCATCCTGATTAATTCCTTTGATAATTTCCAAATCACTGATCTCCGCGCCCTTAATCTATGAGGCCTTTATTCTCCAGTTGTTGAGCTTTATTTCTTTGGTGATGTAATTTCCAAGAGATTTCCACTTACCAGCCGTATAAGGTTCATAGAGTCCTTCTGATATTAGGAAAGCTTAATGCTATGGAGCTAATTTTCTCCATTAAGAAAGATTTAAGTTATAAAAATACCCTAAGGAAGCTATTATATTATTGTCCTTTTGAGACCTAGTAGACATTATAAGTGGATCTTCGAATTGGGTAATCACTCTTTTCATTCCAAATTTGATTTCAGGAGGCACGGCTTTTCCTTGACTAATTAAAAGTACTGTTATTTTTGGATAAACTCTAATCAATGCCATCTAACTCAGCTCGAGTTTAGTTGCTTTTGTTAACAATTAAAGGGCTTTGCTATAATTCCTCAGTTGGCAGTATAAATCGCTTGCCAAAATGAGAAAATTGCAAATTTAAGTTTTATTCATTGACTTAAACAAGGCCGGATACTCCAAGATCGGTAAGGCTTCAGCTGGAGCATTTAAATCATAGCATATTTGTAGAAATTGCTGGTGCAATTCTGTAAATCCAGCATTGGCATCAAACATTCTGAGCAATAGGGTTCGATAGGGAGCAATTGCCTTGATTCCATAAGATTTTTGAACATTTTAAAACGCGAACTTGACTTTTCTAAAGGCAAATTAAGACTCTTTTGATTGCTTGTTTAAGGTAACATTATTCACGAAAAAAATCTAAATCACAGATAGCTTACCAATGTATCGAAGCTTTTGGGATCGGAAAAGTACTAAATATTAGAAAGTGAGATTTAGTCTTTTTGCCAAGCAGAAGTGGTGATTGTCCAATTTGTCATTGTATCTTGTGAATGGTAAACAAAACTATATAATGAAAATTATATATCCAAGAAGAGTTATCTGCTCAAATATATAAATTATATTCATAAGAAACACTTATTTTTTCATTGTAAATGACAGATCGTAATTGTCAGTCCGAATATAAATAAATAAATAATTGAACTTTGCAGTAAATCAATCATAAATTTTTGACGTCTTGAAAGGAAAGTTGATGTCTTTAATCATTTCATATATGCATCACAATTGTAAAAGACCATTTTATCCAATGAATCAATAATCTTGCATAAGTTATCAGAAAATAGCTTATAGGCTATGCCAGCAAATATTTATCAATTCAACTCCAATAATTATATATTTTAAATGACTCGCTTCAATTTTGTCAAATTGCTGGTAGTCATGACTTGCATCATATTAAGTCAGTCTCAGTAAATACAACCAAACATAATAACCCCCCAAATCTGGAACTTCGAAATTAGTCTCGGTTATTTTTTAGGGATTTCTCTCATAATCTTCTTACTTGTCTTATGAATGATTGTTGTTCGTGCTTTTTATATCATAGTATCAATATTCAAATTATTAAATCAAATGACTTCTCTCATCGAACAATGGAAATAACAGTTGAAATCTACCATCGTCAAAACAATTGATCAAATCAAAACAGGCTCACGGTGGAACAAAAATCAAAATCCAGAGCTTCTACAGAACAATAATTTTTTAAACATGTACAGTCAGCCAAAATATTGTTCGATAAAAAAGTTGAAATCGTAAAATAAAATGGGATTAGAGAGGTATAACATTTAACAAATGGAAGAAAGGACATTAAAAATCAGTAATAAATCGATCAGTATGGTTGAAATGGAAAGCAAATAATTAACAGAATTAAGTCTGAAAAGACATGATTGCATTTTAATTCAAACCTATTTTGATATGAAAGAACTGCAAACTAAATTAGATTCAATAAGAGGAGAGCTAAAAAAGATCAAGGACTAGCTTGCAAAGGAAAGTAAATCGTTTTAACATTTTGAAAAGGAACAGGATATCGCAGACAAATTGTACTTTTTGGACATTTTAGCCATTTAATGGCATTATCGAGCTTAATAATATCGCAATCAGGAAACGTACTATCGTATCATTGTCCCTATTTTAAATCAGAAAAGATATGACTAAAACTATTTTATCTACAAGAACGAAATTAACAATCCTCCTTTAAGCAGTTACGAGTTTAAGTAATTTTTTGCAAATCCATAATAGGCTCAATTCATGATGTAAATACTTAAAGTTCATCGTATCAAGGATAAATATGAAAATTGTCTAAAAGTGATCAAGAAAACATACTTTAACAAAATTTCAGAAAATATTGCTCACCGATATAAATGGAGAACAGCAGAAAGAGCAAAGTAAAAGCAAAAATTATATAATTTTTTAAGTTAAAAATGCTATTTCAACAATTATGAAACGAAAAATAGGCAAAAATTAATGGAGGAGTGGCGAAATAAAGCAATAAAGTTGTATAAGAATAAAAACATATTTGTGGAAGTATAATAGATCTGGTTTAGCAATGGGGATGTCCCTGAAAAGGTGCAAGTAGCAATTGTTGAAGCACAGCCAAAATAACATATCAAAACAAATCATAAATCTTATCTGTTTTAGCATGTTTAGAATAACTTAAGCCTCTTCAAATTAGCAAAGTCAGAATCTCCATGCTTTAAACTTCCACTCAGTTAGAACACTTTTGGAAAACAGATTTGTTTCAGAGTTGAGGCAATGATCAAATCTAAACAAGTATTGTTTGAAAATGTATTTGAAGATCAAAATATTGAAAGCAAAAACTATGCTTTTACTCATGAATTAACTTTATAGGACATAAAAAACGGAACTAATGAAAGTTGCCTCATTTATTTCAACATAATTACCAGTGTTAAACCTGAGATCAATAGCGTTAGTAAACTACAAATATCTTCAATATTTAAGAATGTTGGGGAAATGTCAACAAAATATAAGTCCAAATTACTCATACAATATACTCCTGAGACTTATCCCATTATTTGTAAACTGGTCAATAAATCGGAATATCAACATAAACTAACAGCCTAAAATTTTCAAAGCGTATACTTTTCTCTGGTAAAATTGATACAAAATTAATAAAATTGGTCTCAAACTCAGATTAGGTATTCCAAAAAATATATGAATGGATTTTTAATGAAAGATAGAGCCAGTAAATACCTGACAGCACTGTAAAAGTAATTAAATTTCAGCATAACAGATGTATAAAATGATAATTAAGGCCAATTATACTCCAAATTAAAGCTAAACAAGTAACTAGACATCGACTACAAGTCTTACAAATGTCTAATTGAAGATCTATAAAGATATAAACCCAGAAATGCAAATTACGTCAAGGATTGCCTGATAAAATTTATTTACTACATATCTTCTACGGATAAACTCGTAAATTGGTCTTTCAATCTGAGATATATGTCTCATTTGGTTCCAATTGCTGAGAAGTTCATAATTCTAATTTCATATCAAGTGGAAGAACAGTCAAGGTCCACTTTTCGGCAATCCTATGTTTAATACAAAATAAATGGAATTATTCCATTTTTTACGTTTCTTGCTTTTGTTATTAGAATATATCCATATGCGGATGTGAATCATCTCAAGAGAGACCTCTATATTATTAGATGGCTGGTACAAAAGAAGCTGCCTTTTTTTAATCAATATCTCAATAGAAATCATATTGGACTTTAAAATTTAATCACCCCTTATCTTCTCACCTTATTTACCGGACTATCAGAGTAATTAACCTTCAGAATTTGGGATTATTTGATCATTTCCAATCAAAAATAGAAAGCCATTATTGTAATTTGTTTTACTCTTCTGACCTATTTTTAAGCCACCAATACTTTGCCTATCATTCCTATAAACCAATTTATGGAAAGTGTTGATAAAAATATGAAAACTTTGAGCACGGATAAATAATTCGCTTCTAAATTTACAAAGGTCCTCGAGATTAATTACAAACATGAATTCAACAAACAAAAAAGATTATAAAGGTTAGTCCAATTATCACCATTTAATAGCATTGTTGAAGAAAAGCACTTGCAAAAGATAATTTTAGGGACGGCGCATTCTCAAATACCAATGTAATAGGAAGGCAAAGTTCCTTTATCGAAGAATATTAGAAAAGAATAGCACTACTTATCAATTGATCAAATTAGTTATCCCCTCCCACAAGCCAATTATAATGGCAATCCTATCATTTAAATTATTATATTTGTGCACAACCTCAATATCATAGATAATCTGAATGTTATAGCTCAAAAATATTTTCTTAGATTTCAGATCGATGAATTGCCCTGGAGTGAAGAGCTCTAAATATTATAAAGAAATATCTATTTTAATACATGTGTAAATATTCCCGCTTTAATAATCAATCAGAGTTTAAAAAGGGAACTATGGATCAGCATTAGCTGTAAATAACAAAATAAAAATACTCCATTACTCAAAGGAGTTCTTAACTACGGGAATTATCATAAGGACAAAATATATAGGACATCCATTCCTTTGGTGCCCATTAAACGGCATAACAAAGGGCAGACTGTTCTTAACATCAGTTTTTGCATGAAGAGTAATACATTTTCAAAACATTTAAAGCCTAAAAACTACGAGCTTCTTTAAGATATTTGCTAAAAATTACTTGATTACGATATTGGTGAAAATAATGAGACGATGCATGCTCTCTCACGCTTAAAGCAAGAACAATAGCGATTAAAATTTCCATTGGATGAATTTGAAAGCGATCACTACAATAAGCTTGAAAACAGTGCCATATTCTGCTATTAGTGTTAGCTGTTATAATCTTCCAAAGCAAGCATTTAGTAGCTGAAAACAATCTTCTATAATATCTTTGCACAAGAGTAAGGCAAGGCTCTTCGCCACTAGTTTTCCAAATATTATGAGATTTTTTCGTAATAGAATAATATGCAGTACGTTTACTTTTCCGAAATGATGATTAAATTTGTGCTTCTCGCTGATATTACAAAGAAAAAGAAAATCATGTATCTGTTCTGTTTGTGCGTGCATTACCAGAATTGCTACTCTAAAAAGGTCACATCGGAAACACTTAACACTTTAATTCGGAGCATTTATCAGCAAAATATGTTTTTAAATGCTTGCCCTTATTCAATCAATTCAGCAGGGAAAATCATCGAAGCTTATTACCTTTATAGTGATCTGAAGAATAATCAGTAGCAACAAGACTTCACTGATATCTTAAAAGACTGGGCGTATATCTGTAATGTAAAATTTGGATATAACGCAATTATCCTCGGTTCCTGGCGAGATCTATCTTTAATGAGAAGTTTATTTGATGTAAAAACTATTAAAAAAATATAATAACAACCAGAGTGCAAATTTTAGATAAAATACGAAATAGATGGTATCAGATTTATTTGGTCAGCTGTGGTCGACACTAAAACATTTGCTATCGTAAAGCGAGGCACCAAATTTATTAATCGCCACGCCAGTTACTGCAATATAAGCTACTTAAATTCCACTCAAGAATGTCTATTGAATTGTGAAAATACAATCCCTCTGCAGAACCACAAAAGTTATAGTTATTAATAATTTACTCAATAGCTGCTCAGCAACGACATCATAAATTATTTGTTAGACCTTCCATCAGCTCTCGATCTTTTAAATGAACATAAAAAAGGAAAAAAA
>Ga0302191_10001485_pt1 | contig 14917 bp, 12 predicted proteins | sample II_Bog_E3_1_FD_198775 | JGI IMG/M metagenome (GOLD analysis project Ga0302191, IMG submission 198775) | Peat permafrost microbial communities from Stordalen Mire near Abisko, Sweden - II_Bog_E3_1 | ecosystem: Environmental > Terrestrial > Soil > Wetlands > Peat | place: Sweden: Abisko...
AGATTGTCAGAGTCATTTTTCGTGAATTATAATCACCAAAAGTTGTACACTTTCAATCAGAATCGTTGTACACTTTGAATCAGATTGGTTGTACACTTTGTACCAGAATACTCAATTGTCCACTGATTACACTGATTTACACTGATTATTTATTAAATAAAATCAAGAAAGAAATTATCTATAGATTATTTTTAATTAAAGAAATTAATAAAAGAGATTAAAAGATATTGTCCTCTGATTACACTGATTTACACTGATTATTTATTAAATAATATCAAGAAAGAAATTATCTATAGATTATTTTTAATTAAAGAAATTAATAAAAGAGATTAAAAAAGATTGTCCACAGATTACGCTGATTTACACAGATTACTTTTATTACTTTTTACTGACTTTCTTAATCATTTGAAACAGGATTCTAATTAATCAGTCTTTTATATTTCAAACTTTTCTCTCCAAAATTACCTAATATTCCGACTTTCAATTTTGTTGCATTTAAGTAGTTGATCATGATTGAATCATGGGTTGTCGTTAATGCTGACAATGCTTTTATTTCAACCACTATTTTATCGTAACAAAGGAAATCGGCGACGTAATACTTTTCCAATTTAACTTCTTTGTAAAAGAGAAGTAATTTCTTTTCTTTTACAAATGGAATTTTTCGTCTTTCAAATTCAATTGCTAACGCTTCCTGATAGACAGCTTCCAAAAATCCACAACCCAATGTTTTATGAACTTCCATCATTGCGCCAATAATTTTATAAGTCTCTGATTCATATAGATATTCCTCTTCCATATTCTTTAATCAGTGTAAATAGTTCTATTTTATTTCAATATTTCTTAATCTGTGTAAATCTGTGTAATCTGTGGAAAATTTCTTTCTTTAATCTGTGTAAATCTGTGAAATCTGTGGACAATCTCTTTCTTTAATCTGTGTAAATCTGTGTAATCTGTGAACAATCTCTTTCTTTAATCTGTGTAAATCTGTGTAATCTGTGGACAATATCTTTCTTTAATCTGTGTAAATCTGTGTAATCTGTGGACAATCTCTTTCTTTAATCTGTGTAAATCTATCTTTAATCTGTGTAAATCAAAATATTCAACCAATCGCATCGTATATAAACCCATACTCTTTCATTTCTTCTTTATCATAGATATTGCGGCCATCAATAATTAATGATCCTTTCATTGATTTTTTCACTACACCCCAGCTGGGCATACGGAATTCTTTCCATTCGGTCACCAGGAGCAGTGCATCGGCATCCAGCACAGCATCGTAAATATCTTTGGCAAAATACATGTTTGCAGTATCCACAACAGTCAGTTTTGTTTGAACAAACTCTTTTGCTTCCGGTATTGAAACAGGATCGAAAGCACGGACGTTACATCCTGCCTCCAGTAATTTTTCTATCAATACCATTGCAGGTGCTTCGCGGATATCATCGGTATTGGGTTTAAATGACAGACCCCAGATGCATATCGTTTTACCGGCAATTTGAGCATCAAAATGTTTTACGAGTTTATGAAATAAAACCTGTTTCTGATACGCATTTACTTCTTCAACTGCTTTCAGAACTTTAAGTTCATAGCCATGCTGTCCGGCAGTCTGAATCAATGCTTTTACATCTTTCGGAAAACAGGAGCCCCCGTATCCACATCCTGCATACAGGAATTTCCCTCCGATACGCTGATCGGAGCCAATCCCTTTGCGTACCATATTGATATCGGCACCTACCAGTTCGCAGAAGTTTGCTATATCGTTCATAAAACTGATACGGGTTGCAAGCATGGCATTGGCAGCATATTTAGTCATTTCAGCCGAAAGAATATCCATAAATATCACCCTGAAATTATTCAACAAGAACGGACGATACAGTTTGGTAATCAGATCTCTGGCCTTTTCGCTTTCCACTCCTACTACTACGCGGTCGGGGCTCATAAAGTCCTTGATGGCATCTCCTTCTTTCAGAAATTCGGGATTGGAGGCCACATCGAATTCAATGCTGACAGATCGTTTATCCAGTTCAGCCTGAATTGTTTGACGGATTAACATTGCAGTTCCAACAGGAACTGTACTTTTGGTCACCAACAGGACATATTGCTGCATGTATTGTCCAATGGTACGGGCCACTTCGAGCACATATTTTAAATCGGCACTGCCATCGGCATCCTCAGGTGTACCTACCGCACTGAATACCACCTGTACCTCATTCAAAACCTGAGTTAATCCTGTTGTAAAATGCAACCTTTCTGCTTTCAGGTTTCGAAGTACCATATCTTCCAGGCCCGGTTCATAAATAGGAATGATCCCTTTATTCAGGTTTTCAATTTTAAGAACATCCACATCCACACAGGTTACATCAACACCCATTTCGGCAAAACATGTGCCTGATACTAACCCGACATAGCCGGTTCCAACAATTGCTATTTTCATTTAATAATTTTAATTAACGGAATATGATTTATATAATCTATTTTTTAGAACAAAGAACAAAGACAGAATATACAGTAGATTAATGATTTGCAAATCAGGATGTCAGACTAATTTACTTGTTGTAAATATTCTAACCGATGGCTTCACTACCTCTTACCCTTCAATGCTCAATACTTAATACTCAATGCTCTATTCTCATTCCTCCTATCGAGCTTGCGATATTCTCATCTATCGGGATCACTTCATCACCTCATTAGCACATCACCTTGCTTATTTCATGTTACCGCCCCAAGCCCCTGAAGGGGATGTAAAGATAGGTATCAGAAGATATTAATAAGTTGCAGTCACTTTTATAGGAAAGTCCTCTTAACATCCCCTTTAGGGGCTTGGGGCGGTTTTCTTACCTCTTACTCCTTACTTCTTACCTCTTCTCCTTGCCTCTCACTCCTTACCTCTTACCTCTTACCTCTTCTTCTCATTCCTCATTCCTCATTCCTCACTCCTAATAGTAGCTTCCTGTAATCAGTATTTTCACGAAATAAAGAATCCCGATGATCACATGAATTGAAAATACTGAAATCAGCATCGTGTTTTTAAAAGTGAAGCCTGAAATTTTGAAATCTTTCAACAGGGATAAAAGAGCGACAAAAAAACACAACCAGGTACAAATAACAATTTGCCAGTAGAAATTACCATGTGAAGCCCGTGGACCCGATTCGGAAATAAAGAAGAAAATAAGTACTGAAAAAATAAATGAAAAGAATGTATACCAGAACAAAGTACTTTTCAGCAATTTTGGAAGATTGAAAAGCGTATAAAGAAGCGGAAAGAATAAGGAAAAAGCCATTATTAACGGGATCAATTCTAAATCGGCAAATTCCGGATTCCGGTAAAAAGGGAGGAAAACAACTGAAGATGCTTCTTTGCCGACAGGTTTTCCTGTTTTATAAATAATCCAATATTCCAGCATCAAAAGGAAAAAGCCTGCTATCAAAGGGATGATACTTAACCAGAATTCCTTCTTGAATTTGTATTTGAATAATAACAGGATTGGATAAACGCAAATAAAAACAAAGAAATAACTCGGTTTAATAAACAGGTTCAATAAAATCAAGAGGAAAATCCAGATATTTCGCCTGGTATTAAAAGCTTGCAATTGTTTGTATGACAGTTCGAATAGCAGCAATGCGAAGGGGAACAAAAAAAGAATTGTTGAATTATGCCACACATTAGGGACATAATTTCCTATATACATATAATGATCATCGTTAAAATAACCGGGTATTGGTATGGCAAAAACAAAAAACATACTGACAGCAAGAATTGTCGGGATCCAGTAATTCTGATGATAATTGCGATCGTTTTTTAGTCCTTCTGCTATTTTGACCTGTGATAGATAAATCCTGTAAACACCCGCCAGAGCCAGTAAACCACACAGACTCACTTCGGTGGGTGTTACTTTGGCTGTAAAAAACGAAAACAGGTTGACTAACAGATATACCAGAAAATTTCCGGAATAAGGAATTTCACCTGTACACATCTGCCGGGCAAAAGCAGCATGATCGTGCATATCGTTATAATCGGCAGGAATTACTTTCAGCAGCGAATAGTATGCTGCAAACAACAACAGAAACAGACCGGATAGAACTAAACTATTTTTATTGATTTTGAACACTTTAGAGTTTATTTAAGATTAAAAGTAGTTTTTTTGCTTGAACAAGACTATTGAAAATGATTTGAAATTAATTAATAATTCTTTACTAAAATAAGAAACAACAAAAACTTTTTATGAAGCTTGCGACATCCCGTTTTTTCGGGACCACAATAGAACACAAAAAATAAAATACATAACCACAATAGGCACAATAGGACACTATAAAATACAATAAAAGAACACAATAGATAAATACCTAACGGTATTTTAAGAATTTAAGCCCTACATTAAGTTCGGTAATAGCTCCTTTGTTTGATGACTGAAAGTCTGTACCTAATAAAACCAAAATATTATCGTTTTTACAAGGCAATTTGTTCAATTATTTTTCTTTTTTACAAGGCAATATATTCATTATTTTTTCTTTTTAACAAGGCAATATAGATAAAAGAAAATGACTATCGACTTTTGCCCCCGATGAGAGTATTTTAATATAATCGTTAATCAACTCAAATTCAAGTTGACAATCATTTTTTTATTTTAGTGTAAACATATTTCATGTCAATGTATCTTCCAGAAATTAGCTTACACTTTTACAACTGACATACATTTACGACCGCATAATTGTTATTCTAGCCTCACCAAGTGAAACCCTCACTAAGTTTTCAAAGATTGTTGATTTTTGTAAAAAACAAGAGCATAGCAACAACAAGTGAGGGCTTCACTTCCCGTACCGTTCCTTACTCTGTATCGTCCTGAAAATTGTTTACACTTTTACAAATTAATTCTTACTACTTTGAAATACCGACCTCTCCCCCTGCCCCCTCTCCCAAGGAGAGGGGCAATGCCCTTGGGCATCAGTTGTTTTTTTTGATGTTATATTAATACTTTTCTGATAACATATTATTCCAAGTAGAGGGCAAACCTTACTCTTCATTCCTCATTCCTCATCCCTCATCCCTCACTCCTCATTCCTTACCTCTTACTCCTTACTCCTTACTTCTTACCTCAACTCATTCCTCACTCTCTTACTCCTTACCTCTTACCTCTTACTCCTTGCTCCTCACCTCTCATTCCTCATTCCTCATTCCTACTATAAACTGACTTAATCGTTTCGATAATCAACTCCAGGTTTTCGTCAGTCAGTTCATAAAACATCGGTAACCGAACCAGGCAGTCGGCAAACATATCACAATTGGCCAATACCCTTCCGTCATGTTTATCATGATAGTACGGACTGCTGTGCAGGCTCAGGTAATGGAATACTGCCAGTATATCTTTTTGTTTTAATGCATTTATCAGTTTTGTACGTTCTTCCAGCGATGGGCATACCAGGTAAAACATATGTGCATTATTAGTAGCATATCCGGGAATGACCGGAATACTAAAAAATCCTTTGTCGGCAAGAGGTTTCAATGCTTCGTAATACCGGTTCCAGTGTTGTTTCCGTTTGTTTTGAATATCATCCAAATGTTCTATCTGAGCCCACAAAAATGCAGCTATTATTTCGGAAGGCAGGAAAGAAGACCCTATATCCACCCAACCGTATTTATTCACTTCACCCCGGAAGAACTCGGCACGATTCGTACCTTTCTCCCAGATAATCTCAGCACGGTGAATAAAACGCCCGTCATTGATAGCAAGCATACCACCTTCACCCGATATTATATTCTTTGTTTCGTGAAAAGAAAAGGCTGACAAATGACCGATAGAACCTAAAGGACGAGCCCCCCTGCCCCCCAAAGAAAAAGCCCCCCTGCCCCCCAAAAGGGGGTTCAAAGACTTCGATAAACTATTATTTTCCTCATAAGATGATTTTTCTTCTAAAGCATCGTTTGTTAATCCCCCCTTTGGGGGGTTGGAGGGGCTATAATATGAATCAATTGCCTGAGCAGCATCTTCTACCACCAAAAGATTATACTTAGTAGCCAATGCCATTATCTTATCCATATCGCATGCCATACCGGCATAATGAACAGGAACAATCACCTTAGTTTTAGAAGTAATTAGTGATTCAATCAGATCGGCATCGATATTTGGGTGTTCTGGACGGCTATCGGCGAAAACAATCTTTGCTCCTTCGCGTACAAAAGCCAACGCAGTGGATACAAAGGTATAACTCGGCATAATAACTTCATCACCCGGCTTAATTTCGCAAAGCATAGCAGCCATCTCCAGTGCATCGGTACAGGATGTGGTCAGCAGGCATTTTTTGAATCCATAGCGTTTTTCGAAATATGCCTGGCACCGTTGGGTGAACATGCCATTACCGGATAATTTACCGTTAAAAACGGCTTCGTACATGTAATGAGCTTCTTTTCCTGTGAGATATGGTTTATTAAATGGGATCATGGGAGTAGGTAGTTTATAGTTTATAGTTGGTAGTTTATAGTTGGTAGTTTATAGTTGGTAGTTTGAAATGTTTAATATTTATAAGTAATCATAGATAGTTAAATGATCTATTTGTTAATCTACAAAAGCTTAAATTTCAGCATCCTGATAATTATTAATTTTTAATTACTAGTGTTGTCTGTTATTTCAGTGTCAATTTTTCCCTATTTAGTATAATTGCTGATTTAGATGTGCAAATTTAAGCTAATATGCCGAATTAATTGTACTTTTTTGGAACTACACAATTAATTTCAGGATGTAGTTTATATTTAATGGTTTATAATACAGTAAAACAGGTTGTAGTAAGCTCAATTTGAAATTTGAAATATGTCGTTAACTAATAATTGAATCCAAAAGCCCAAAGTGGAATTGTATTTAAAAATCCATATTCTATATCATCTTTTACTACAAATACATTTTCCAAATTTGTAATTTGTTTCCTGGTTTTATTTTTACCACCAACTTCAAAAATGTATTTCCCAATTTTAAAGTCCGAAACATCTGAAGATAAAACCTTATAGTTCAATCGCATTTGATTAAAGAAATAAGTTTCACGAATGTTACCAATATTAGGTTTATCTTCTCCTATTGCAAACATTAAATTAGTATTATCTAAAAAAACTTTTTCAACTTTACCTAACAATCTAATACCTTTAGTATCGTTTCGCAACTGAGCAATTATACCTGCTCGTTCAAGATAATATAGAAATTCTGTTATCTGATTTCTATGAACACCAATCATATCTGCAATTTTAGTGAAATTAGGCTTAAAAGGAACACTTTGAGAAATAATGTATAACAATTGCTTTAATTTTTGCGAAGTTGAGATATTCATTTTTGAAAAAATTGGAATATCAGTCTCTAATGTTAAATTAATCGTATTTTTCAACCGTTCGACATAACCTGTTTCTTCATAAAATGGATAAAAACCTTCACTTAAGTATTTCTTAAAAATTGGTAGCGGATGCTCTATCCCAGGGATTTCTACTTTATTAGCAATAATTTCGTCTAAACTATAAACCGGAAGATTTAATTTCTGCGACATATTCAGATATTCACGAAAAGACAAACCTAATAACTGATAACTTAACACGCGCCTACTCAAATCATCACTTCCTTTATAAACATCTAATACAGATGATCCGGTGAAAACTACATGTAAATCGTTAAAATTATCATACATCATTTTCAATTCTTTTGACCAGTCTGAATATTTGTGTATTTCATCAATAAACAAATATTTTCCACCGTTTTTATAGAAATCAGTTGCTAAGTTAAACAAACTATTTTCTGTAAAATATAAATCATCTGCACTAACATAAAGTGTATCTTGAGATTTGTGAAATAATTTTATGTGTTGAAGTATAAGAGTTGTTTTGCCGACACCACGTGCTCCTACAATAGCTGTCAAACGATTATTCCAGTCAATTATTGAATGTAAATAACGTAAATGAGTTACATCGGTTCGTTCAATCAATCTTTTAAATTGTTCGTTTAAGCGTTCCATGTTAGGGTTTTGTATTTTTTAACTGAAATTGCTGAATTAAAAGTGCAAATATAGCAAAATATGCTGAATTAGATGTGCGTTTTTGCATATTCACTGAATTAATATCAGCAAGTGATTTATAGTTAATAGATTATAGTTTGAAATTTAATGTATAAATTCTACAGTTTGAAGTTTATAGTTTGAAGTTTATAGAAGGTAGTAGGTAGTTTATAGGATTTGAAATCAAAAAGTATGATTTTCAAGTGTTGTCTGTAATTTCAGTGTCAATTTCTATACAGGGTCTGCTGAATAACTCCAGAGGAGTTTTATTATCAAAACAAATTGAGTGCATAAGTTTTAAACTAAAAATAAAAAAACCCTTGTACCAAACAATAAAAAATGCTTTGTAATTGTATATTAATCTGAAATATAACTATTTTTCAGCAACCCCTATCTAATGTTTAAAATTACTGATTTAGATGTACAAATTTAATCTAATATGCTGAATTAGATGTGCGTTTTAGTTTAATTGCAGAAATAATTATGTCATTGCATTAATAGTCAATAGATTAAAACACACAGATTCATGTTTGATCTCCTAAGTCTTTGTTCTTTGTTCTTTGTTCTTTGCTCAAAGCTCTGTGCTCTATGCTCAATACTCTATGCTCAATACTCTACGCTCAATGCTCAATGCTCAATGCTCAATGCTCAATGTTCTTCTATCTTTCGATATAAAACACCGTATTTATTTGAATCAACAAGTTTATAGGTCTTTAATTTTAGCTTTTTATCTGAATAAATATATCTGGATTTTAGTTTGTCTGAAAATTCATCCGAATTTCCAATTCCAATACCGGCAGGTATATTTAATACAACATTCGTATTAAACTGTTGTACAACAATTGTATTTTCAAATCGTGATACCGGATGTGCAGTATATTCAATATGATTTAATATAGAATTTCCCAATGGTTCAGTATACCTGCCTTTATTAAATGATTCAATTATCTGTGGTGAAAATAACAGAAACAGAATTCCTATTATATTAAAGGCTATTGCACAATAAATTGCCGGTCTTTTATTATTCAGGATCAGGTACAAAATACAACCGAAAAGTACAGGTGCCAACACACGGTAATCTCTCCAGTCGAAAACATCATAAGCCCCGATGGTAATCAATAAGAACAGGATTAGGATGAAAAACACAATGAAATAATCGACATCCATCTTTTTAAATTTTGATTGGAAAATAGTTGATTTTACCAAACAAATCAAAAGTACAGAGATCAGGAAATACCGTTGTAAAACCTGAATAATATTTTCAGAAAAAGGGTTTATAAAATTCCAGGTGTTTTCAATAAAATGAGTTGCAAATATTCTGACAAATTCCGGAAACCCTTTACTGATAAACAATTCATTCAGGAAAGATCCGGGATAGGGTGATACAAATAAATTGTTCAGAAGAAATAATATTCCACTAATTACCAACCAGAGAACGAAGTATAAAAGCAGTTTAAAATCAAACCTGAACTTATTTATTCTTTTGAAAAACAGGGGAAGATAAAGAACGATGTATATAATTCGAATAAATGAGATTGCGGTACAAAATATCAACAGAAATAAAAGCCATTTCTTTTTTTCATATTTAAAATACTCATGCAGCAAACTAAAATAAATAATCAAAACCGAAAAGTTTAATAACTCGGACATGGAGGTTGAAGAAAAAAGCAAAAGAGGGGGATATGTAAGACTAAAAAAAAGGATAAGAAGGATTTTTTTAGTTGAAATTTTCACTATAGACAAAATAATCAGAAAGGCCAGGGAAACAAAGACTGAATTGGCAATAACGATTGAGTATGTTTTCCATCCAAATATTTTTCCAAACAAAGCGTATATGGATACAGTACCAAAACCATGTGTGCCAAACGAAAAGCAGGCAGGAACAGTTTCATTAATAGTGTAATAGCCAAAATCAAAACCTTTTTGACTAAATGACAGAATTTCGTGCCAGTAAGCTAACTCGTCGGACCAACAAGGTACTGAATGAAATACAGATTGATGGGCAATTATACAGGTGGTACAAAATAATACTATCCAGGGGGAAGTAATCAACAATAATCTTAAAGACAGTTGAGTCTTGTTTAATTTATCGGGGATTTGCTTACTGAAAATAGTCATTGAAATTATGATTTACAATTTATTCATTTACAATTTACCACCAACAAACTACAATACAAAAGGACTCAAAAATAAAAAAAATATATAACCACAAAAGAATGCAAAAGAAGAATTTACAATTTATTCATTTACAATTTACTATCAACTAACCACAATCAAAAGGCGCAAAAAAAAAATAAGAAGAAAGAAAAGTACACAAAAGGTAAATTCATGACACATTTTAAAATTCTAAAATCAACAAGATTCCTGAATGAATCTGTTATTATTTTTATTATTGTTTATGAGCTATTGTAGTTAACTCTTAAGTTTAGATAGTTTTTTGGTAGAAACTAAGGATAACAAGAAATTTACTTTACTAAACAACATTGATTTACAATTATATAATTATTACAATCGACTGCAAACCTAAACTTACCTCTTACTACCTACCACCTCTTACCTCTTACCTCTTGCTCCTTACCTCTTACCTTGTAACGTCCGGAAATTTGTTTACAGATTTACTTTTTACTTCATTGAAATACCGACCTCTCCCAACCTCACCCCAACCCTCTCCAAGTGGAGAGGGAGTAAGAGAGGGGCAAAGCCATTGACCATCAGTTTCTTTATTTTATTTTGTTTATGTATATTCTTAAAGTTCCTCCTCTTACCTCTTACTCCTTACTAATTCCTGCATTTCAAAACCGTTGCTCCCCAGGAATATCCGACGCCAAAACCGGCAATAAGGACATTTCCTTTCAATCTTCCTTCTTTTTGAGCTTCACAGAGTGCAATCGGAATTGTAGAAGACACAGTATTTCCCACATTTTCAAGATAATAATAGAACTTTTCTTCTGGAATTTTTATTTTCTTTCTCAGAAAATTCATCATATATTTATTTGCCTGGTGAAAAACAAATAAATCAATTTCATCTTTCAGAATTGAGTTTTTAATTAATGTTTCTTCCACTAAAACCGGAACTGAATCGAGTGTAAAATTAAAAATCTCACTCCCGTTCATATATAAATAATCACTTGAAACCGGATTCATCCCTTCATCAAATGATAAATCATTTATCGCTTCAGGCTGACACGTGCCCCCTTTTCTAACAATTAAATTTTCAGCTCCCCGACCATCAGTTCCTAAACTGAAATTTTCTATGCTTGCAAAACCATCGGTAGAAATTAATGTGGCAGCTGATGCATCACCAAAAATAGTTCGATTCCCTTTATCTTTAGGATGTATGTATTTTGAATATGTTTCAGAAGTAAGCAATAATATATTGCATGCAATTCCGCCGGCAATCAGTCCTTTGGCAAGTGATAAACCATATACAAAACCGGAACAACCCAGGTTAAAATCCAATGCACCACATGAAGTAGACAGACCCAGGCGGTTTTGTATCAGGCATGCTGAGGTAGGTAAAAAGTAATCAGGGCTTTGAGTGCAGAATAAAACAAAATCAATACATGAACGATCAATGTTGTTTTCTGAAAAGAGTTTTTCAGCAGCAAGCGTTGCCATACCTGAAGCTGTTTCATTTTCCCCGGCAATATGTCTCTTGTTAATTCCTATTTTTGAAGCTACTTTGTCAATGGTCCATTCAGGAAAATCTTTTACTAAATCTTCATTAGTAACAATTTGCTCCGGCAAATAATAGGAAATTGCTTTAATATATGAATTCATTTTTTTTGTATGAAATTTAATTTTCAATATATTAAGACATTAATGAATTGAATTGAGTGACATTAATGTTTTTAATATATTACTGCAAAGTAAAACCTCCGTCAATAAGTAAATTAGTACCGGTAACCCAAGCCGAAGCATCTGACAGTAAATAGATTATAGCATAAGCCACTTCTTCCGGTTTTCCATATCGTTTTAAAGGATATTTTTTTATATCTTCCTGAAGTTGTTCTGCACTTATTGTCCCATCATTAAGAATATCCGTACTTATCATTCCCGGGTTTACGCTGTTAACGCGAATCAGTTTTGATGCTAAATCTAAGGCTGCATTTTTTACAAATCCATTAATAGCTCCTTTTGAGACTGAATAGATAGAATTTCCTATTACTGCATTATAAACTCCGGAAGTTGATCCGGTGAAAACAACAGATGAATTTCGTAGTAATTTTTTGGTTTTAATCAACATCTGAGTTAACAAGATAGGTGCTATTGTATTAATTTGCAAGACTTCATTTATTGCATCTTCAGTAATAAATTGAGTCAATAATGTTTTTACAACTCCTGCATTATTTACACATCCATCCAGCATTGGTAATTTTTCTACTAATTCCAAAATATTGTTTTTTGTCTTTAAATCGGCAACTATCTGAATATTTCCATCACCTTCTAATTGATTAAAAGTCTCTGATAAACGGATTTCATTTCGCCCTGTAATGACAACTGTTGCTCCCATTTTTGAACATTCAATGGCTGTTGCCCTTCCTATTCCGGAAGAAGCACCGGTAATAAGTATAGTTTTACCTTCTAAAGTAAATGGATTATACATAATGAAATACTTTAATATTCAATTAATTCAGGGCAGATTATATGGTCGGTTACGAAATAAACACTCCCCCATGATAATCCTACTCCAAATGCACATCCGATATGATTTAGCTTTTTTGAAATCAGTTCGTCCCTTAATTCAGTTACCAATGTCAAAGGAATAGTAGCAGAACTAGTATTTCCGAAATTTTTAAGAGAATAAGGAACTTTTTCAGATTCCAGCTTTAACTTCTTTCTGATTTTTTCATTGAGGAATAAATTAGCTTGATGAAATGTAAAATAATCAATTGAATTCTTATCAATATTATATTTATCAATCAGTTTGTTGACACTTTGCGGAGCCTTTGATATTGCAAAAGAAAAGACATCCATTCCATCCAGAAAGCAACTTAAATTTGTTCTGGTAATACCTTCTTCATATTTTATCATTTTCAAGCTATCCACAGAAAATTTATTCCGAAAGCCTCCATCTCTAACAATAATAGAATCTGCTCCATCACCATCAGTAGCCAAATGAAATTTCAATTCTTCATTTCCTTCAACATACTCCAGGGCGGTAACAGTACCCGCATCTCCAAATAAAGGCCACGTACTTTTATCTTCTATCGAAATAGTTTTTGACATAGTATCTCCGACTAATAGTAATGCTTTTCTGAAATTTCCGTGTGCAGATGACATTAATGAAGCAATCGTACTCATGCCGTATACCCAACCTGAGCATCCCAAAGATATGTCCATTGTATAACATTCTGTACTTAAACCCAAACGATTCTGAAGGATACAAGATGTTGCAGGAAGAATATAGTCTGGAGTCTGAGTCACAAATATAAGACAATCAATTTCACTTTTTCCCCAGTTAAGGTCTTCAATTAATTTTTCAGAAGCTTTAAAGCACAAATCAGATGTACATGTAACGTCATCAACTCTCCTTTTGCGTTCTACACCAATTGTTGAAATTAATTTTAATCTATCATCTTTACTGATTGGATAATGACTATTATCATCAATAATTTGAGGAACACAAGCTGAAATCCCTCTAACGACAACATTAGGAATACTCAGATATGCCATTACTTCCTTGATTTTACAATTATAAACAAATCATTTATGGTTTGAGAGTTGCGAATATCGTCGCCCTTAATTTTAACATCGTATTCCTCATCAGCCATACCTATAATTGCCAAAGCCATAAGAGATGACCACTCAGTTAATTCCTTATATTTTGTATCTGCAGAAAATTTACTTATATCAGTTTCTTCAAATTGTGCAGCAAAATGTTGAATAAATTTGTCTAGTTCCATCTTTTTATAATTTTAGTTTAAAATAATCTTTTTATTCTCTCTTTTTTAATACTATACTCTTCTTTTGATAAATTGTATAATTGATTTTGTATGTCATCCTGATTATCTGCTATTTGATACCCTAATAACTTATTAAATTGAATAGCACGCTTGTTATTTTTCAAAACATGAGCTATTAATCGTTTTAAAAGTAAAGTTTCAAAACAAAAATCTGTCATACATAGTATTGATCTAAATGAAATATCTGAATTTAAATAATTATCATCATAAATAAAGATCCCTCCCTCTCCTGCTTTTTCTTCATAGTCAATGTTTTTTACATTAATTAATCCAATTTCTTTCCCTTCAAATTCAATAATAAAGAAATAATTATTTTCATTGTTTATTTTATTAAACCAATTCAATTGCATTTCGGGAGTTATATACTCTTTAAACTCCATATACTGAACAATTTTTGGGTCATTTCTCCAGTTTCGGACAAGTTCAATTTTATCTTCGGTTAAACGCGATAGTGTTACACCGTAATTAGTAATCTTCATTTTTCAATATTTACTTCTTGTGAAACAATAAATAGTTGTCTTTCTTTCACCTGATCGAATATTTTTCCAACATATAATCCAACTATTCCTAATACCAATAAAATTAATCCACCTACAAACCATATTGAAAATATGGTAGTTGTAAAGCCTTCCAGAGTAATTATTCCTGATATACGAGCAATAACATTATACAAAGCTAATAAAAAAGATAACATTGATATAAAAAATCCAATTTTCACTGTCAATTTTAACGGTTTATTACTGTTTGATAAAATCACATCACCAGTGAGATATAAAAGTTTAGAAAGGGTATAAGAAGAACCACCCTCAAAACGTTCGGAATGCTTCACATCGATTGCACACGATTTAAAACCAAGGTAATACACTAATGAAGGAAATGAACGTGCAACTTCTTTCATTTTATTATACTCACGTATAACGTTTTTATGA
>Ga0302191_10001491_pt1 | contig 14878 bp, 11 predicted proteins | sample II_Bog_E3_1_FD_198775 | JGI IMG/M metagenome (GOLD analysis project Ga0302191, IMG submission 198775) | Peat permafrost microbial communities from Stordalen Mire near Abisko, Sweden - II_Bog_E3_1 | ecosystem: Environmental > Terrestrial > Soil > Wetlands > Peat | place: Sweden: Abisko...
TGAGTTTTTGGGCAAAAACCTCAGGACGGATTAGATCAGCCATGCGGAGTCCCGTGCGGGCGGCTTTGTCGCCATAAGCAGGGCCGATGCCCCGTTTAGTGGTGCCGATCTTGTTCTTCCCCTTGAGTTCTTCGCGCCGAGCGTCGATTGAACGGTGATACGGCATCACAAGGTGGGCGCTGTCACTGATGAGAAGATTTTTATCCACCTTGATTCCCCTCTCGCGAAGTCCCTGAATCTCTCCGACCAGGGCGACAGGATCAATCACCACACCGTTGCCAATCACGCAGATTTTTCCTTTGCGAAGGATGCCGGAAGGAATCAGGTGGAGCACATATTTCTGCGAGCCATTAACAATCGTATGGCCTGCATTGTTCCCCCCCTGGCTCCGAACAACGATATCAACCTCTCCGGTCAGGACATCGATGATTTTGCCTTTGCCTTCATCCCCCCACTGGGAGCCTACAAGAATAGTGTTCGACATGTGTATTTCGCGAAAAGTCCGGGGCTAAAATCCGGCAAGTGGTTAAAAATCGACAGTTGCCGCGCAAAGGGCAAGGAAATAACCCGTTTATCCGCCCCTTTCGGAAATCACCTGCCATCCGTCTCCTCGAGCAATGGCCGCAGAAAATCGGCCAACTCCGATGCCTTGCTTGGGTCAATGAAGTCCGTGTGTTTTTCAAACATTCGATTGATCATGACCCCGCCCAAGGCATAGTGATGCCAGAATTCGATTTGCCATGGTTTTCTCTCGCTTGGAACCACCAGGTGGACAAAAAGCGGTAACCTCGGAGGTTCATACCTGTGACAGACCGCCTCGAAATAGTCTCCCGAAAGAGGAGTCTCTATCAGCGGGAGAGAAGGCTCCGGCTGGCCTCCGAGACATTTTTGCAGACGTCTACCCACCAGTTTCAATCCGTAAACTACTACAGGAAGCAAACCAGCCCCACCCTTGCGTGCCTGTTCAAGATGCAGGCTCTTGTGCATATGAAGCCTGATGCCAAGGGCAACTTTTGCCTCAGCTTCCGTATCAAGCACCACAAAGAGGGAAATACGCCCCCCTTTTTTCAGTAACTGGTCGGCGACAGCGTAGGCAATCCACCCTCCCAAGGAATAACCCAGTAGATAATATGGCCCGGAAGGGTGAAGGGCCCGTATCTGGTCTGCATAATAGGCAGCCATTGCCTCGATGGAGTCATGATTGTCATGGGTTCCATCCAATCCGATGGCCTGCAATCCATAGACCGGCCGGTCTGGGGCAAGCTGGCGGGCAAAATCAAGATAGGCAAAGACATTGCCTCCCATGCCATGCATCACGAAGAGCGGGGTCTTTTTCCCGTCGGGTTGCAATGGCACAAGGGAACTCCAGGCGGGATCATCCTTGTTTTTCTTTAGATAGGCCGAAAGTTCGGCCACCGTCGGCGCCTGAAAAAAAACGGCTATCGGCAAGCGTTGATAGGCCAGCTTCTCGATCTCATTGGTAAGAATGGCCGCCGTGAGAGAATGCCCTCCCAGATCAAAGAAGTTGTCGTGAATGCCAAAGTTTTTCCGGCCAAGAACCTTTTGCCAGAGTTCCAGCAGGCGTTGTTCTAAGAGATCCTTCGGAAAGCGCTGAAACTTGCCATGTTCATCGTCTTTCGCGATTTCATAAGGTGTGGGAAGCGCCTTTCGATCCCTCTTGCCGTTCGAATTCAAAGGAAACCGCTCCATCTCCACAAATACAGATGGGATCATGTAATCGGGCAGTGACTTCGCAAGCCTGCTCCGCAAAGCGGTTGCTGGGGGTAGGTTTTTTCCTTGTTTCGCAATGCAATAGGCCACCAACTGCTGATCGCCGGGGGTATCCTCACGGCAGATGAGCAGAGCCTGGCTGATCTCCGGAATCCCGAGTAATACGGTTTCAATCTCCGCCGGTTCAATTCGAAACCCCCTCAGTTTGATCTGATCATCTACTCGCCCAACAAAGGAGACGGTACCATCGGGGTTCCAAAAACCCAGATCGCCGCTCCTGTACATTCTGGAAGAGGGATCTTCTGCAAATGGATTCGCAACAAACCGCTCCGCCGTGATACTAGGACGGTTGATATATCCACGCGCCAATCCGTGGCCCGCAAGATAGATTTCACCGATACAATTCACAGGAACGGGCTTTCGCTTCTCATCCAGAATATGAATCTGTGTGTTGAAGATTGGTTTTCCTATCGGTGGCGCGAGATCCCTCCAGTGTCGATCACACACCCATCCGGCACAATAAACCGTCGCCTCCGTCGGACCGTAGAGATTCACCAGTTGTGCGGATGACCGGTACTGAAACCGAAGCATCAGATCTAGCGGCATGACTTCTCCTCCACAGAACGCCAGCCTCAACGTCCTTACAGAAGGAAAAGATTCCTCCTCGATCACCATGCGCAGGGTCGGAGGCACAAAACTCGCAACCGTCACCTCGTGTCGCAGGATCATTTTGACAAGATAATCAGGCTCCCTTTGGCCACCCGGTCTGATGAGCAGTAATTTGGCCCCGGAACAGAGTGTTGTGAAAATCTCAAAGACCGAGGCATCAAAAGTAAACGGTGCTATCTGAAGAAAAACATCCCCCGCCCTCATCGGGAAACGTGTACTGCACCAGTGGAAAAAGTTAATCGCGGCACGGTGACATTCGGCAACCCCCTTCGGTTTTCCAGTCGAGCCGGAGGTATAGATCACGTAGGCGAGATTTTCAGAATTAACCCTGGTGCTGGGTGATGTGGTGGGATTTCGTGCGATTCCCAGCGTCGGGTCGTCCAGAAAGACAATCCTCTGCGTTCCCTTAGGCAGACGAGAGGGAAGTTCTCCCTGCGTGATGACGATATTCGTCCTACACTCGTCCATCATGAGTTCTAAGCGCTCCGTCGGGTAGGCCGCATCAAGAGGAAGATAGGCTCCACCAGCCTTCAATATTGCCAAGATTGAAATGATCTGCTCGAGCGAGCGCTCCAGGCAAACCCCGACAATCACCTCGGGCCCCACGCCGAGTGTGATCAGGTGATGGGCGAGCTTATTGGCCCTCTCATCCAGTTCCCTGTAGGTAAGTTCGATGGCACCGAATTGAAGAGCCATGGCGTTGGGTGTCCGATGGACCTGCCTTTCGAACAGTTCGTGGATGCAGAGATGGCTTGGATACTCCCTCGCGGTATCATTCCATTCCACCACCTGCTGCAACTCTACTTCACTCGGCATTGAAAAATCATGTTGAGGAAACGCTGATTTAATCGCAACGATACTGTTGCGGAAGGAATGGGCCGCAGGCAAGGCGGCTTTTGCGCGAGCATCCCCGCAGCGGGCTGTAAGCGCAAAGCCAACGCAGCCTTCGGCCAGTTACCGCCGCAACCCCATAGGGCTGTGGATACAAGGCTGATTTTCGGCGTTGCTCGCTGGGGCAAGACCGCAGGGGTATTGCCACTGCGCTTCGCGCCTGAAAAATGAGTCTTTTGTCCTACAGCAGTCATCATGCGATTAAATCAGCGCTTCCTTAAGACGAGATACCTCAAAAGGGAATTTTAACCTTCTCACACAGCCCTAAAAACTCAACCGAATTATCCTTTTACCCAGTAATGGAACTAATAATGAGCTCCCTCCTGGTGCGCCTAGTGAACCGCATCAAGAAGGGAAAAGATCTGGAGCCCGCCAAGAAAATTAAAGTTCTGGGAAGAAGTCTGCGCCTGATTATTGATCCAAATACTTCCCCCAGCCGAAAATCCCCCCCCATTCCATGTCCCGGAGGTGGATAAGCCTCCTCCATTGAATACGACAACTCCACCCTCATCCCCACCGGGTGGATACTCCACAGTAAAGCTTGTCGTCACCTCCGGGGCAGCCACGTATTTTGCATCTCCTGCTTGATGAGCTGAAAGCACCACTACGCCCTCACCACTGAGATTCACCTTGTTACCTACTATTTTTGCCGGACCCGATTTCACGGTGACGCTCACCTTCAACCCCGAGCTGGAAAGTGGCGGCGTGATGCTAACAATGTGGGAATTAACATACCATGCCTGAGTTGGAATCGAAGCGAAGGGAGCAATAGTCTGAGAGAACCGCCTAACGACAAAACTAGTACTCACGCTTGGGGCTGGGAGATATTGTCCGTTTCCGCTTTGGGTGGCTCTCAGAACGACGGCTCCCACTCCGGTGAGCGTTACTTGATTTCCAGAGATCTTCGCGGGACCGGAGGCAACAGTGGTCGTGACTTGCAGTCCGGAACTTGCCGTGGGAAGTGTGATCGTGATAGGCGAGTGATCCAAGGTTTGGATGCCTACCGGGGGAAAGGAGATATGCTGAGGGGCTTTGACTTTTGACTGAAATTCAATAGTGATCGGTTTAGCCGGGAAGTAGTTGGTGTCACCAACTTGGCTTGCTGTTATCTTCACTTTACCTGTGCCGGTCAGGGTAAGAAGATTTCCAGAGACAGATGCTGGACCTGAGGCAACCTGGTAGCTGACGGGGAGACCAGATGAAGCTGTCGCCGTGAGGGGGAGGGAATTCAGCGTGGATGGTTCGGTTGGCAGTGTCTTGAATGTGATCGTTTGGTTCCCCTTGCCGATCGTGATCGGAAGAGTTACTTCGGGAGCGGCAAAGTAATCACCGTTGCCGCTTTGATCGGCAGCCAGAGTTACCGTTCCCGCTCCGATTGTTGTAATCGTATTGCTTGAGATGGTGGCTGGGCCGGAGAGAATCGATAAGGTCACAGGCAAGCCGGAACTTGCCCTAGGAGGAATCAAGGTGAAAACCGTCCCAAGAGGCACCGAACCCACTATTATGGTAAATGGAGCTATCGTTTGGTTGAAGCTTTTTACAGTGAAACTTGTTGTGACTTCCGCAGCAGCTTTGTAGTTCCCATTGCCAGGCTGATTGGCTGCCAGAACGACCGTCCCGCTACCAGTCATTGTAACTGAATTGCTTGCAAAGTTGGCTGGCCCTGATTTGACAGTCACAGTTACTGGCAGCCCAGAAGTGGTGGAAGGAAGGGTGATTGGGATTGATGTCCCGTTGGTTTGGGTCACAATCGTTGGTAAGGCCGATATTGTCTGATCTGTTGGGACGACTAGCGCTAAGGAGAAATCTTCACCGGCTGCTACTTGCACGGCATTGGTCAACCACATGGGAATCGTTGTTTGACCATTGAAATTATCTCCCCAACTAATAACGGATCCATCGTTTTTGAGTGCCACGACATGATCCCATCCCGCCGCAACCTGCACAACATTGGATACTCCCGGCGGGGTTTGTGATTGGGTCCAAGAGATAACACTTCCGTCGTTGAGTAGCGCTGCTGCTTCCATATATCCCGTTGCAACCTGGACAACATTGGTGAGAAGCGTGGAATTGTTCGGGCCATATCCAAGCAGCCCCCATCCGTAAACAGAACCATCTCGTTGGAGGGTCATTGTTTCTATACCCCCCGCAGCGATCTGTACGACATCACTCAAGACAACAGGAGAAGTTGCTGGCTGATTGCCATGTATAAAATTCATCATACCCCATAAGACAACGCTACCGTCGCTCACCAGTGCTGCCGCGTGATAATCCCCCGCTGCCACTTGAACGACATTGGTCAGTCCTGGAGGGATGGTTGTTTGTCCCTGGCTGTTATCTCCCCAGGCAATCACAGTCCCATCACTTTTGAGCGCCACGGTGTGGAATTTACCTGCGGCAATCTGGATAACGTTGGTTAGTCCCGAGGGAAGCGTTGTTTGACCATAGGTATTATCTCCCCAAGCGACGACTGTTCCATCGCTTCTAAGTGCCGCGGCGTGATAGGTGCCTGCCGTAACCTGAACCGCATTGCTTAGACCTGAAGGAATAGTCGTTTGTCCAGTGGTATTCACCCCCCAACCAACGACTCCACCACCACTGTTCACTTCAAACGTAGTGGTAACTTCATCCGCAGCCAGAAAGTTGGAATTCCCTGGCTGATCAGCAGCTAAAATCACCTCCCCCGTTCCGGTGAGAGTCAGCATGTTATTGGAGATCGTTGCAGGACCGGACAATACGGAGAGGGTCACGGGCAAACCAGAACTGGCCAGGGGAGGTGTGATCGAGAGAGGCAAGACTCCATAAATCTGATTCGGAATCGGCCTGAAAAGATCGATTGTTTGTTTGAAAGGCGCAGTAGCCGGTGAAGGCGTGAAAGCCAAGCCGCTAGGAAAATAGAGTCCTTGAGAGGAGGGCTGTGTATTGTCCCTCGAAGCAAAAAGAGTGACAGTACCACTCTGGGTTATTTTGTAGACATTACAATAAGGGCCGTCTGTAACGTAGATGTTTTCATCAGCATCAACAGCAACACCCACGCAGACGGAAGGTATATTTGTTGTCACGATACTGACGGTGCCGTCCGTGTTGATTTTTTTGAGGTTGCCGTTTACCGCATAGAGATTTCCCTCCTTATCGCAGGCCATGGCACCGACATATCCCGTATTTGTTAAGAGCGTAGAAACGACCCCGTTGCTTGCGATTTTCCTTATTGATCCAGCCGCCACAAAAATATTATCCGAGGGATCAATGGCCAAGGCAGTAGGATGATTCATGCCTGATAACAGAGTAGTTTGGATCCCGTAGGGAGTAATTCTATAGAGACTTCCGGTTGCTTCACTCAGTGCCAGAACCCAACCCTTGGAATCAACGGCCAATCCCTCGACGCCATCGAAGCCACCGGCAAATACACTCACAGAGCCGTTGGTATCAAGGTGATAGATGGTGGCGTAACTTGCTACATACAGCAGCCCCGATGCATTGAAGGCCAAGCATTCGTCGCCCATTGACACATTCGTGGCATAAGTGCTGACTGTCCCGTCAGGTGCAATAGCGGTAATGGTGCTGTTATCGTTATTGGCGACCAAAAGATTCTGAGCAACAGAATCCCTCTCACCTGTCAGGAAGAGCAGCAAAAGGAGGAGTGCCGTAATAGAGGCGCGGAAAATCATAAAGCGGATACTCCTCTGATCAAACAAAGCAACAACCTAAAAACGAGTAATCTGATAACTGCCTATTTTCAAGAACTCACTTTTTCCAAGGCGCAGGAAGTTTCGAGGCTCCACAAAGCCTGCAAGCGATGGTGTATGTAACACCCAGTGCCGCAGAACGACGTGAGAGCGAAAATCCCAAGTCAATACCCCCTCAGTTATGGCGTAGTTATTTTAGTGCGAGGCAAGGAGCGCGAGTGCAGCTGTAGTCATCCTACAGCAAACGAGCAGCGACGCAGCCTGGCGCTAAAAGAACAAGCCAGTTACCATTCGACGACGGACGAGGCCCAAGTCAAGCCCCCTCCGAAAACAACCATCAGGATCTTGTCGCCTCGCTGAAAACGCCCCTCGCGGGCAGCCTCATCGAGGGCTATGGCCACGGCTGCCGCGGAGGTATTGCCATAGCGGTCAAGATTGATGTGGAAGCGCTCCATCGCGACCTCAAGACGGCTGCTGATGGCCTCGATGATCCGAAGATTCGCCTGATGAGGGATGAAACAGGTGATCTCGCTGGACTTCACCCCTGCATCCACCATTACTTTTTCCGCCGCATCCACCATGGCGGTCACGGCGTGCTTGTAGGTCTCGCGGCCGTTCATCCGGATGGTGGCGGGCTTTTCCGCCGCGTTATCGGCTGTCACGGGGCAGGCACTTCCCCCGCCTGGGATATAAAGAATATCGGCTAGTTTTCCGTTGCTTCCCATTCGGGAGGCCAGGATACCACGGGAACCTTCGCGATGGCGCAGAATGGCAGCGCCGGCACCATCGCCGAAGAGCACGCAGGTGTTGCGGTCACTCCAGTCCACGATACTGGAGAGTTTGTCAGCACCGATCACAAGGACGGTGTTATAAGCACCCGTCGCGATAAATTGACGGGCCGTTTCGACACCAAAAAGGAAACCGGAGCAGGCTGCGGAAAGGTCAAAGCAAACCGCATTCACAGCGCCGATTTTGCTCTGCACAAAACAAGCCGTACTTGGGAAAAACATGTCGGGCGTCACCGTGGCGCAAATGATGAGATCAATCTCTTCGGCGGTGACTCCAGCATTTTCCATTGCTGCCCGTGCTGCCTTGGCAGCCAAATCACTGGTTGGCTCGTCCAAGCCCGCCACACGACGTTCTCGAATGCCAGTGCGTGACAGAATCCACTCATCACTTGTCTCGACGATCTTTTCAAGATCGGCATTGGTCAGTACTTTCTCGGGTACATAGCTTCCGGTGCCGATGATGGAAGCCGAGCGAAAGGTGAGTTTGGAATCAGAGGGCATCGGAGGTAGAGAGGGCTGCGAGGGTGGCGGCGTTTTTTTCGTTGTAGTCCTTCACCGCCTCGACAATACGGGGATTGACCTGCTGCTCAATAAATTCCATCGCCACCCGGATCGCATTCTTAATGGCAAGCGGAGAGCTTGAGCCATGGGCGATAATGCAGATGCCATTCACGCCAAGAAGGGGACTTCCACCGTAACTCTCGTAGTTGGTGCGACGGCGAATCGCGAAAAAGGCGTTGCGAGCAATCCAAGCACCCAACTTTCGGAATATTGTTTTTTTCAGCTCATGCTTGAGCCAGCGGAAGACGGCACTCGCCGTTGCCTCGGCTGTCTTGAGGACCACATTGCCGGTGAATCCATCGCAGAGAACGACCTCGACCGGATGTTCAAACAGATCATGGCCCTCGATATTGCCGCGGAAATTCAGGGAGGAAGCCTTGAGCAACTTGAACACCTCTTTGGTAAACTCGCTCCCCTTCACATCTTCGCCCCCAATGGACATCAGACCGATTTCCGGGTTGGAATAGCCCAGTACCTGTTTGGAAAGCACCGATCCCATGATTGCATACTGGAGCAGATGGAGTGGCTTGGCATCGATATTTGCTCCTGCGTCGATCAGGACACAGACATTCTTTTCGGTCGGCAGATAGGAGGCGATGCCGGGCCTCTCGATCCCTTCGAGTGTACGAAGTTTGATTGTCGTAGCGGCAACGGCGGCACCCGTGTGTCCCGCGCTGACGATCGCTTCGGCCTCACCATTCTTGACAAGATCGACGGCACGGGAAACCGAAGAATCTTTTTTACGCCTCACCGCCTCCACGGCGGCATCGGACATCTCGACAACCTGCGTTGTGTGAACAATTTCTACCCTCGGATCGTTACATCCGAGTTTTGACAGCTCTCTCTTGATGGCCTGCTCATCACCCGTCAAAAAAAGACGGGTGATCTTGGGATATTCCCTGAGAGCCATGACTGCACCAGCCACAGTATTCTGCGGGGCATAGTCACCCCCCATGGCATCGAGGGCAATCCTCATGAATCAGACAAGAGGCCGAACAATCAACTCCTTGAACGATGTGGCAGCAGCGCAATTACGCTACTTCAACATCAAGAACCTGACGACCGCGATAGGTGCCGCAGGCAGGACAAGCTGTATGAGAACGAAGTGGGGCTCCGCACTGGATGCACTTACTGAGTTTGGGTGCATGCCAGCGGTTGGCTGCCTTGCGTGTGCGAAGGCGCATTTTTGAGGTTTTACGTTTAGGGACTCCCATCGGAAGGTGGTGTGTTGAGTTGGTCGAGTGCTGCCCAGATGGCGGGTCGCGTCGTCGTTTCCATTGGCAAGGTTGATTGCAACGGAGAGGTTCGATCGGCCGCAGGGAAGTGAGCTGGACAGGTCTTTTCTCCACCCTGATCGCATCGGGGATGCGGGGGCAGAAGGAGGAGAATATCCTCCCTTATCTCCGGGGTCAAGTCCACGGATTCACTTCCTGCAAGCTCTACCTGGGTGGCAAAATGGCCGGAAATCAGCTCTTTTTCGAAAGATTCCAGGCACGCAACACAGGTCATCCGGACATGCTGCTTCAGTAAGCCTGTGGCGAACAAACCTCCGTCAGAGAGGCCTACATCCAGACTGTAAAAGAGCGGTCCAACAGGCTCGGCATCAGCGGAATCCAGTTCCAGAATCGCCGGATCCTCTTCTCCTTCCAGATGGATTGTTTCTCCCGAGGGAATCTGGCGTAGGTGGACTTTCATTTCTAAACACTAGGGAAGCGCTGATTTAATCGCAACGAGACTGTTGCGGAAGGAATGTGCCGAAGGCATGATCCCGAAGGGACGGCACGGCCTTGCGGGAGCAAGGTGACGTACAAAAATCAGCCTTTCGTCCTGCAGCAGTCATCATGGGATTAAATCAGCGGTACCCTATTGCAATTCACCAGTTTTGGGAAATTTTCCGTTCAAGGCAGTCAGTACCGAAGACGAAACAAACGGGGTGACATCGCCGCCGAGGCGCGCCACTTCCTTCACGATGCGGGAACTCAGAAAGATGCAATCTTCGCGCGGGGTCAAAAAGATCGTCTCGATCTTCGGCTCGAGACGGCGGTTGGTCAGGGCCATCTGAAATTCAAATTCAAAGTCCGAGACAGCTCGCAATCCTCGCACCACGACGAAAGCCTTCCGTCTCCGGCAGAAATCGACGAGCAGTCGGTTCAGCGGTTCCACTGTGAGTCCTGGCTGATCACCGACGCTCTCCCGGATCAATGCGACACGTTCCGCCGTCGTGAAAAGCGGGGACTTTGCCTCGTTGTCGGCAACCCCCACGATGACTTCGTCAAAGAGTCCCAGAGAGCGCGTTATCAGATCAAGATGACCGTTGGTCACCGGGTCGAAACTCCCGGGATAGATGGCGCGTCGGTGACTCATGAATCTTTTATTCCCACTCGATGGTGGCGGGAGGCTTGCTGGAAACATCAAGCACGCAGCGATTGACGCCCTTCACCTCGTTGATGATACGGCTGGAGATGCGACCCAGGAGATCGTAAGGCAGACGCACCCAGTCAGCGGTCATTCCATCCTGACTCTCCACCACGCGCAGTGCGATCGTGTAGTCATAAGTTCGCTCGTCGCCCATGACTCCCACTGACTGAACGGGCAGCAGCACGGCGAAGGATTGCCAGACCTTGAAATACCAGCCCGATTCCTTCATCTCCTCAAGGACGATGCGGTCTGCATCGCGCACGATGCGAAGTCGCTCCGGATTGATCACTCCGACAATGCGGACGGCAAGTCCCGGGCCGGGGAAGGGCTGGCGATCCACCACCTCACGGGGCAGCCCCAACTCACGACCGACTTCCCGGACTTCATCCTTGAACAGCTGGCGCAACGGCTCGACCAGCTCGAATTTCATATCCTTGGGCAGACCACCGACATTGTGATGGCTTTTGATGAGAGAGGCCGGATTGCCGGCGATTGGCACACTCTCGATGACATCGGGGTAGAGCGTCCCCTGAGCGAGAAAGGTGAAGGGCTGTTTCGATCCCTTGGCGGATTTCTGCACATCGCGGGCAGCCTGCTCAAAGACGCGGATAAATTCCGTGCCGATCAACTTGCGCTTCTTTTCAGGATCGGTGACACCCTTGAGTTTCCCGAGGAAACGGCTCGTCCCGTCAACGATCTTGAGATCAATCTTGAAGTTGCGGCCAAACAGCTGCCCGACAGCATCCCTTTCGCCGGAACGCAGCAAGCCATTATCAACGAAGATGCAGGTGAGCTGCTTGCCGATCGCCTTGTGAATCAAGGCGGCGGCCACGGAGGAATCGACTCCTCCGCTCAGCCCCAGGATCACCCGACCATCTCCCACCTGCTCCCTGATTTGGGAGCAGATCCGCTCGATAAAGGAGCCCATTGTCCAATCGGAGGGACATCCACAGATTCCATGGAGAAAATTCTGGAGAATCGCCTTACCCTTCGGGGTGTGATGTACCTCGGGATGAAACTGCATCCCGTAGATCCGGCGTTTGGCATCGGCAATGACGGCATTCGGGGCATTCTCCGTCTGGCCGATGGCAACAAATCCAGCAGGAAGCTTTTCGATGCGGTCACCATGGCTATTCCAAACATCCAGTTTCTTGGTAAGTCCTTTGAAAAGCGGTGATGCCCCAGTTGTCGTGAGGACACCCTTGCCATATTCACGATGGGTCGAACGGGCCACCTCCCCGCCGAGATCTCGCGTCAGCAACTGCATGCCGTAGCAAATACCAAGCACGGGAACGCCTAACGCGTAGATCGCGGGATCGACCTTTGGGGCCTTCGGCGCATAGACACTCGCGGGGCCTCCCGAAAGAATGATCCCTTTGACCGTGCCATCGGCGGCAATCTCCGCCGCCTTGGCCGTGTGCGGCAGGATCTCGGAATAGACCCTGCATTCACGCACACGGCGTGCGATCACCTGCGTGTATTGCGAACCAAAATCGAGAATCACGATCTTGGAGGCGGCTTTTGGTGTCCGGGTGACACTTTTTGGACTGACAGGGGATTTGTGAGGATTTTTCTTCACGGAAGATTTCGCGGATTTCTTGGCACGGATAGGCATGAGGATAACGTTCGAGAAACGATGGAATTATTGATAGTCGGAACCGAAGGCATCCTTGGTGGGCTTGTCCGAAGTAACCGTACCCTGTCCGGAAAGCCCCTTGATGGCCGTATCGGCAACAGTGTCTGTATCCTCCTCGGCCGGAGCACACCCCCCTAGCAAGAAAATCGGAACGAGCAGAACGGCAAGAAGAGCGAGAAATTGCATTGGTTTCACCGGGTTACCGTAAAAGATATTGGAGAGAAGGCAATCTGAGAAGGCATGACACACTCCACAAAGATACCACCCGAGCTTCTACTGGAGGCTTATGCAGCGGGCATTTTTCCGATGGGAATGCCCGATGGGGAGATTCATTGGTATTCCCCCGACCCACGCGGCATCATCCCTCTGGAGGAGTTTCACACACCCCACGGACTCCAGCGCACCCTTAGAAATCCAGCCTGGGAGATTCGGGTGGATACGGATTTTGACGCAGTGCTCTCCTCCTGTGCGGAACGGGAGGAAACCTGGATCACGGATTCCATCGCCTCGAGCTATCGGGATATCTTTGCAAGTGGTCATGCTCATTCCGTAGAGGTCTGGAGGGAGGGTAAACTTGCGGGGGGATTGTATGGAGTCGCCCTCGGCGGCGCTTTTTTCGGGGAATCAATGTTCCATCGTACCACCGACGCCTCCAAGGTTGCACTCTGGCATCTCGTGGAGATTCTTAAGAGGGGAGGATTTACCCTCCTTGACACCCAATGGAGCACCCCCCATCTGGAGCAATTCGGAGCGATTGAGATTCCCCGGGAGGCTTACCTTTCAAGACTTCGCGATGCTCTGGGACTCACAGCTTCTTTTTACTTAGCCAAACCCTCAACCCATCCATCCCATCCCTTTCAAGAGCAAGGAAGTCACTCCTGAAAGCAAAATAACAGGAACAATGCCAATCCTCTTGGTTTGGAGAACCAGAAAGGCAATCAGGGAGAGCAGCACTGGCGTAACTGCCACCCCAGCGAGTGTCCCATGAGGCAAGAAAAGGCTCCCCGCAAACCAGAGTGCCAGATGGGCGATTACCGCAGTGACCACGGCTCCAATGGCAGAAAGAGCTGCAGAGATGCGGTGATTTCCTGCCAGACGGTCAAGATGCGGAGCCAGCGAGAAGATCCAGAGAAAGCTGGGAATAAAAAGCGCCCAGCAGGCGGCCGCACTCGCCAGAGTTGCGGCAAGCAAAGGTGTCAGCAAACCGGGTGCCTTGTAAGCGGCAAGAAATGCCACGAACTGAAGCGCGATGAGCAGCGGACCCGGCGTGGTCTCCGCCAATCCCAAACCATCCATCATTTGACCGGAAGTCAGCCATCCCCAATCACCCGCGGCATGGAGAGAGACATAGGAAAGTGCCGCATAGGCCCCCCCGAAACTCACCACCGCCACCTTGGAGAAAAAGAGCGCCACCTTCACAGGCATTGCCTCCGGACCAAGCCAGATAAAGAGTCCGACCATGGGGAGCAGCCAGCAGATGACAATCAGACTGGCCGCGTGAAATGAAGCGTTCCAGGATGCTTCAGGAGCTGAGGAAAACGATTGCTCCGACACCTTCACCTCCTCCTTCAGAAAAAAAATACCAAAGAATCCAAAAATTAGGACAACCAGAGGATAAGGTAGCGAGGTAAAACTGAAGATCGCCAGAGCAAGCAGCGCGAGAAGTGCCAACCGAATTGTCATGATGGTGCGTTTCCCAATCCGCCAACAGGCGGAGAAGACAATGGCGACAACGGCGGGCTTCAGTCCCGCAAAGAAGGCCATGAGCAGAGGCCAATGCTCTCCCAGCACATAGAGCAGACTGAGGCACCAGAGGAGGAGTGCCGCCGGAATAAAAAAGAGCAGACCTGCCGCAATCCCTCCTTTGATGCCATGCATCCGCCAACCAAGATAGGTCGCAAGCTGCTGCGCCTCGGGTCCCGGAAGGAGCATGCAGAACTGCAGCGCCCTGATAAACTCCGCTTCACCGACCCACTCTCGTTTCTCGACAATCTCGGTATGCAGCAAGGCGATCTGTCCGGAAGGGCCACCAAAACCAAGACATCCGATTTTCATCCACACGGGGAGAGCTTCTCCGATACTCGGTGGAGCCTTCATGGGATTAATTCAGCGGTTCCTTAATCAAAGAGCGGCAACTCCGCCGTCGGATCGGGAGCACCGAGGGATTTACGGCGAGTTCCAGCAAGGGCAGGTCGTCCTTCGGCATTCAGCTCCGCCTTCTCAAGATTCGTCAGAATTTCCTTGGCACGATCCACCACACTCATCGGCAGGCCCGCCAGTCGCGCCACCTGGATGCCATAGCTCCGATCGGCAGCACCCGGAACGATCTTGCGCAGAAAAATAATCCGGTCGTTTTGTTCCCTGACCGCGACATTCAGGTTCCGCACCCCGTTGCGTGTCCGGGCGAGGTCGGGTAACTCATGATAGTGCGTGGCAAAGAAGGTCCGGGCCCCCGTGATGTCATGCAGATACTCGGCAATGCTCCAGGCAAGTGAAAG
>Ga0302191_10001494_pt1 | contig 14872 bp, 9 predicted proteins | sample II_Bog_E3_1_FD_198775 | JGI IMG/M metagenome (GOLD analysis project Ga0302191, IMG submission 198775) | Peat permafrost microbial communities from Stordalen Mire near Abisko, Sweden - II_Bog_E3_1 | ecosystem: Environmental > Terrestrial > Soil > Wetlands > Peat | place: Sweden: Abisko, Stordalen...
AAAAACGCCGTTCATTCTGGAGCATTCCACCAAGATAGTACAATGCATGTTACTTAGTAGCAAAAGCTATCCTTCCTCAAGGAAAAAATCCTTGAAAAGAAAAGAATTTCGACTGCACATAAGGCAATTAATAATGTAAATTCTGAATTGTCTGTTTTTCTGCAAAGAGTTAACATGTCCGAGTATTTGACAACATTAATCGAAAATGCAATTGACAGTTTGTAAATTTTAAAGGGTAGATTTCACGATATTCAGAAGTCAAACAGGCAGAGTTGTAGTAAATCGGAATTCCAAAGGGTCACGCTCTAAAAATAATTATAAGTTTGAGCAAGCAAGAGGAGATGAAAAAGAAGAAGAGTATTAATTAAGAAAGCAAGTAAAAGAATAAAAGCACATTTGATACCTCCATACATTCTGAGGAATCAATTACACATAAATCATTAACCAAAATACCTTAAGAGGCAAATGATATCCAAACTGAAAGTATTCCTCTGGAGAGAGTTAAAAAATCATTTTGTCTTTATTGCTACAGCAGAAGCTAACATCAGTTTTGTTCAATTAAATGTTAGTAACTTTACCATGGAATGTTCGAAAAATATGAACAGAATCTGCAAAAAGCTGAAGATTAATTTACAGGACCCTTACCTAATCACAAGGAACTTGAGGATAATCAATAATTTCTGTAAAATTTTGATTTTTTGTTTTAAAATCACACAGAATTGGATCAGACTGAATACGACCGCATCAAACAGTTGATGTAAAAATGAAAGAATTGATCAATAATAGACTTTAGTATTTATTCTAATAATTCGGTCAATCACCAATATGATGAGTAATAATTCATTACAATTAAAGTTTATTCATACAAAATCAGATTTACCGTTTTATTGAAGCAAACGCTTACTGAGTCTTTTCGTAGATCACAATTCCAATCCCATCAGCAAGAGCAGCACGAAGCAAGCATGGATAAAGTCCAATAATAAATCCCTTCATTCCTGTGTTTCGATAGATATGTTTGGAACAATCAATAAATCCGCCATCTGGAATCAGTCGATGCGATTTATACGTTCCAGCAGGTTCGATTTGAATTCTAGTCTTAATAACATCTTGAGGATATGAAACTATCCAGCTATTCAAAGCAGCAATTGGTCCCACTATTAAAGCCTACCAAACATTGAGATGAGGATGCTCTGCTGTGATATATTTCATTTTTAGATATTCATAAGTTGCAAATTGGATTGAATAGGATGGAATTTATCGAGCTGCCGTCGAAAATGAGCCTTTGGATAGTCCTCGGATGCCTTCCGTGCGAATTAATTCCTTCAAGCACTATCGAGAGTTTCGATACTTGAATTCCTTGTCATTTTGCATCACGCATTTGATGAGTTAGACGGGAGTAACGACAATAGTTACGACCAGACCAGCGAATGCTCCATTCTAAAGTCCACCAAGTAGACTCATTTATTATTTTTTTCTGATGACTTTATAGAGTTAGTATGAGCTGAACATCACTGCATTGACAAAGGGTATCGTTAGAAGAGGATAGTATATTCCATTGAAAAGATGCATAAAGCCTTACTGACGAACAATAGTCGTGAAGGCTGCCGACATTGACAGGTTCGGATTCATCTGCATTCTCACCTTCAGTGTGTCCAGGATATACCCCGAGCAACAGTTACCGATTCCTGATATGGTGCCGCAGGCGAAATCAACGAAAAAATCTATCATATTCGGTAATATAAAACACTTTTTGTGTGAAATTATTACTCAACCAAATTACTGTAATTTAATTTTATGAACAGAATTAAAAATAAATGCCACCTCTTGAACAAATATCAAAACGGGGTTCAGTGAGTCCTTTTGGACCACATGACTTCTCGACACTTTTCGTAGGTTATTATACCGATTGAATCCGAAAAGGCTGCTCGGATGAGGCAAGGAACTATCCCAATCCAAAATCCTCTCCATCCAGCGGCTCTATAAATTTATCGCCCACAATCTATCACTCCTCCATCTCCATAAATACTCTTATATTTGTTGGTTTTTTATACTTGTATCTTAGTTTTAATAATATCTTGAGGGTAAGATAAAATCCAAGCCCAAACTGCTGTGATTGGACAGACCACCAATGTTTAAACCAGAGTTAAGTGAGGATGGTCTGGGGAGATGTACTTGTTTTTTATATATTAATAGACTGCGAATTGAGCACCATAGCCTGGAATTTCACGAATAAGCGTTGATACATTGCCTTTATATAGTCCAGCGACGCCCTATGTGCGGAGGACATGCTTTAAGCAGTCTCGAGAATGATTAAACTTCTTTTCTCGGTCGTGCTGCATCACGCATTTAACTAATTCCACAGGAGTCACTACAATGGAGACTATAAGTCCAGCAAATGCTCCATTTTAGAAGCCATCCCAAAATCCTAGTTGTTGTTTATTTCTGATGACTTTATATTATTAATAGGATGTGAAGACAACTGAGTTGATCATTGGAAATGTTATAAGCGGATAGTAAATGCCGCTGAAAAGCTGTGCTGCTCCCTCATGGCGTACAATTGACTGAAAAGTTTAAGTCATGGTGAGAGCAGGGTTCATTTGCATCCTGACTTTAATGGTATCGAGCATGAATCCGGAAATGCAGTTGGTGATGCCTGAAATGGCTCCGCTGGTGAAGTCAATAAGACTATTAATCATGGTTATATTATATTTGTGTTGGAATCGTAATTATAATTTATCTAAAAATTGAAATCAATATGTTAGTTGATGTATAAAAAAGTTATAGCCATTACCCATCTCGTTAGCTGTAAGATCCACCATGTATTTATATTTTCAAACACATCATCAGTTTAACAAATTTAAAATTTACTAATTTTTCAGTTAGAACTTACGTATTCTCCGAGATGTAATTTCCAAAAAATACTCTAAATACTTATTTTTTCTGCCTTTAAAGCTCTAAATAATTAATTTCTGGAGGGTGAGAATTCATTCATTCGCCCTTGTATTTATTGATAAATTTGAAATATTAAAATAACGAAATGGATATTAACGAATTACTTTTCGTCGGACTCAATAAATATGGACAGGCCGGCATCGGGGAAAAATATCACAACAAGAACTTCACCACTCCCAAGTCCTTCGCTTTCTCAATTTTTATTAAACAGATCGCTTGTGGGGCTCACCATTCAGCTCTTCTTACTATCGAGGGAAATATATACACAATGGGCAGTAATATTCATGGAGCCCTCGGCTCCAACCCGAGCCTCAATTATTCTTTCGTTCCGACACTGATAGAAGGGCTTGACGAAGTAACCAAAATTGAAAGTGGTCCTTTCCATATGTGCGCAATTTCAGGAGGATAGCTTTATTCTTGGGGAAAAGGAATCGATGGGCAACTAGGTCATGGCAATACTAAAAATCAGCCACGCCCTCTCAAAATTGAAAGTCTGGGTAAAGATGTGTAAAAGGTGAGTTGTGGGACTAATCACACCTTAGTTCTCACAGGCGGTTCTAAAAAAGATGTAAACCATTGTAATAAGCTAGAGTATAAGAGCAGCTTACGCTTTCGGCAATGGTATCTATGGGCAGTTAGGAAGCGGTCAAAGTAGAAACAGCTATGTGCCAGTGCGAGTCAAACTCTAAAACATTTAGTTGATAGCTGCCGGATAAAATCATTCTCTTTTTGTCAGTGAGGGAAAGATTTATTCATGTGGCGACAACACCAATGGTCAATTAGGCTCTTTCTTCTCCAAAAAATTCATGACAGATCCAACAAAGTAACATTATCACTATTCAGTCTCTAACTACCGAAAACAAAATAAAAAGTGATTATGATTCAAGCTAAAAAATATTCGCTTGCTCTGACTGAATCAGGAGGCATGTATGTATGGGGAATTAAATCAAATTTTGGTCCTCTGTTTATATAAAATTTCGATGGCTAACAGAGAAATGTTATTGATATTCGAGTGGGTTCCGATCAAATCTATGGTTTAACCACAAATGGGTCTCTCTATTCCTGGTAAGTGTGTAAAGGCATCCAAAAAGAAGGATTATTACAATGTAAAGACGAAGTTGTGGTATCAAATAATCGAGCAGTGATAGATTTTTCTGCTGGTGATGGCTTCATTCTTGTGGTTGGGGATATTCTCAAGCAAATACCGTACGCATCTGTTCCACCTCCACTTCTGAGCTGTTTTGATGAGTTTGATTCATAATTTATGAGTAAAGAACATAGTTCAAGTTCTAAAAGTGAAAGTATGAGCAATGAAGAATAGTAAATTAAGGAAAGTCAATTCTATCAGTAATTGAAGGAAAGCATGAACATTTAAAAGAAAAATCATGTCTATTCTTCCATTGATTAAAGTAAAGAGCAGCTTTCGTCTGTGGTTTAACAAATTATTGATAGCAGCAATCGAGATTTTTTCAAACTTAAATCAGATCGAAACTGTGAAAAGAAGGCAAATCATATTGCGTAGAGTCGATAAGGTCTCTACTAAAATTTCAATTTTAATAATCAAATAGATTTCAGACGTCAAACATTTGATAAAAAATAGAAGAAGCCTTAAAAAGTATAAAAAGAAGAGGAAGCCAATCAAATCAAAATGTTAAAGATAATGTAAAGAGAGGAGAACGATCAAGAAGGACAGGATTTCGCAAAAACACCAAGCAGTTCTATTCTTTGCGAGCCTACCAATTTTTTAAAGTAGTCTATTACCAGATAGAACTACGAAATTAGAAAAGCAACCATCAATTAATCTATCTCTGATCATGAAGAGACATTTAAATAGCCCACTCCTTCAGAACCTATCCGCAAGAAAAAATATAGTTACAGTTATCTTCACGAGGAGAAGTAAAACATTCAGTCTTGCCCTTCATCAAAAGAGTTAAAATAGGAGCGACAACAACATAAACACCGAAAAATAGATCAGATCATGCAGATGCTTTAGAAAAGCAACAGTTTGGGCTATAAATAATCAATAGAACAATCAGAAGGAGGAAGAACCTAGGAAGATAGTGGAAAATAAAACTAAATCTTAAAATCCAATCGCCTCCTACGAATTGAACTGAGGGATAAATAACTGAAGATCAGTCAACTGCAAGAGTTACTAAGTCGCAAGTAAATGTAGATATAAACTCAGCGAGAGTTGATTAAACTTCTACGAATAAAGAATAGCAGTAATTTTGCTTCTCTGGAAAAGAGTTGATGCCAATAGTGCTGATGTTTTGAAATTTATATAGATTTGCAAAAAATAAAAAAGATGAAAATTATATCTATCCATAAAGGCTATCACTCTGAATGTTTTAATAATTTTACTATATAATTCTGATAATGATCAATTTTCTGCATACAAATGGTGGTTTAAAATCAAGGTATAAGTTAAGATTAGTAATTGCCTTGATTGCCACTCTTTGTTTTCTTCTATATAGATTCATGTATAACGCTACAACCCCAGCATGTCTTAGAGATGCGTGGCATGATTTGACCCTGGGGTTCAATGAACATCTTGCAAATGGATCAGGAGGTGATAATGTTGTCATTGGCATCGGACAAGTACTCATGGATGGATGGATTTTCATAATAGTCATACTGTGGTACTGTTGCACATAATTTAGGATAGTCAAATTTAAGAATGCAAGGATAGTCTTGGCGCCTGCCATGTTCTTTCTTTGCAGAACCATTATAATGGTAAGGCTTTCTCTATTCAGTATGCGGAGTCTTTTCCCTTCCCAGATCATTGGCTTTGGCACAGCCCTGGTTTCTTTTCTTTCACAGTCCCTTATGATAAAACTCGAGATTTTTTTTATTCTGGTCACACAGGGTCGCTGACTGTTATTATGCTAGAACTGTACACTGTTTAATATTATTGGGTAGGCGGTGCTGCTTTGATAAGTCTTTTGTATATGATGAACATGTTAACCATCATTCAGGTGCACTACACCATTGATGTGGCTGGTGGACTAGTTTTCGCTTTCTTTTTCCATAAATTAGCTGGAAAGATAGTTTACTATTGGGATTGGGTCTTGAATTTGCCTTATCTCCTTGTAAAAAAAGGAGTTGAAAGATATAAAAGAACGAAAATAGGGTCAACAAACTTAACTGAAAATAGATATGTGTCTAACATGGTCTTAGAATAAAGATTTATTGAAAGGTGATTTTATGATAATTATATTTGTATTTAGCAATCCATTCACTGAGAGTTAATTAAAATTAAAGAAATATATTGGCTAAAGTTTATATTGCATAATTTATAGCAGATTCTCATAAATTCACGCGATTACATCATTCTATTACTATGCTAGATTTGTTTCCCTTAGAATGGCGCGAATTACATAGACCCTCTCCTCGATTTGCTCGTTTCCGCAATCTTAAAGTTCAAAGAGCCGAGCTTTTAAAGTTGACTATTGTTGCAACTTAGCCAGCATGCCAGTATATTCCTCATCACAACTCTCTATCTTGAAGAGAAAAGCCAAAAATGTCAAAGCACGAATGACATTGCTAATTTCCTTACTATCAAGCGTATATCTGAGTAAATCAATAAGCATGCTTAACATTGATTAATTTGAAAAGATAACTGCCAAAATGGTCTAAGCTTATTCTCTTTCCACTAAAGTCTTCTTTAAATGCAGCAGTAGATTAATAAACAAAAATTGACATTCTATTCGAAATCCACGAAAGTTATTGTTTTGGTACAAATAGTACATATTAGTGGACAATTGAAGGAAATTGCTATTCAAAAACAATTACGCTATTTTAGGTTCAGAACAAAAATTACTGCAAACCAACACCAACAAACTCATAACATCAATATTCAGTTATCTTCCCATTTTATAATTGCTTTTGTCGGATAGTTTGGTCACCATTGTGATGAGCTTGTGCTGAGTAAGCAGGTGGTTCGTTATAAAATAATAGATGGAACAGTGATCGAAAGATGATTTAACTAGAATACGCAGAAGCGATAAGGTTGTTTGCCATTCAGCACTCTTACTCGACAACTGCATGTGATTAAAAATGAACGTTGCAATATGAGGGTGCTCCATTAAAAGTCGAAGAACTTCAGTCTCGTCAGTTAGGTAGTCCATTATGAATGCGATATATTTTACAAATTCACTGTCATCATTAGGACTGCAACTCAATTAGCTCTCTAGATACAGTCCACTATTCTAATACCTCAAATTCAACACTTTTAACAAATTGTTGAGTATCTTTACAATTCTTTACCCCACATCGATATAGTCACTTCTCTCCGGACCATTAAACTTCTGGTTAGTTTTTGTAAATATATGTAGCGTAAAAATAAGCTATTTATGATCTTAGAGGAGTCGCTCGTTATCCGATTACAGCACAGTCACAAAGTATTTTATCATTTTAACCCTCATAATTGGAGAGGTCCCTTGAATCAAGAAAAAGTTATAATACAGGTTCAGGGAATTACAGTTGAGTCCATCTGCATCCAAAAGATTATCGATATGTGGTAGTAGTAGTTAATCCTTGGCTGCAAGTAAGTTATACACCAATCTAATGCACATATCTCTCTCCTTCTCCATCAAACATACATTTTCACCCACTAGCATAACTACTAGACTGTTTTCCCCGAGCACTTTGACTATGATATCAAATATGACTATTACATTGTTTACTATATTAACAAATTCGATGATGTCTGATCGTACTATAAAATTTATGTTGTCTACTCGATTAATTAAGTTAATTATGTTTTTAATTGTTTGGTTCTACTTCAGCCACCACTCTTATATTTATTTATAGAGGATGCGAATTCCCTCCAACTATTAACTCATCCAAGACCGTTATCGCCACTATTGACAAGCGAAATGCTCATAGTGTGTTCTTAAATGAACATTTTCTTCAAGCAATCTTCGAATAAAATTAGGAGGGGAATCAGGATTGAATCCTGTTATATTATAGAACAGTGACAATGTTGTATCCAACTCCATTATTTCTTGAAAGAAGGACAGAGGAGTTTTGAATTGAAATTGATCGATCAATTTTAAAAGGAAATTAATTTTGTCATTGTCGTCCACTGCATTACTATTTGCTAACAAATCAGTTGCCAATATGGAGTATCTGCGCTTTTACATGTAATTCCCCACTTCCTTACGCCTAATAGACTGACTCCACTGTTTTCTCTTAATGTCGAAATCACTTGGGTCCTCGTCCATGAAGGGATTAGCTTTGATAATATTACAAATTTAAGTCAATAATTATAATTTTCCACCAAAATATGGAGGGGTTGAACCCATACAAAATAATAAGCAAAATTGCAGAGTACTACAATATTGAATTTAAAAAATAATAAAATTATTCTCTTCTGATCAATTTTATCTGATTTTAGTTTCAATGCAACAGTTCATTTGACTCTAAGCTTTAGCATCTCTAACGTAATTCTGTTCCTTAAAATATTTCGACAGTTCAAAGTAAAAATATAAAAAATCAGTGGAAAGTTCAAGTCCTTTTGTTCCACATTGTCTTGATCTTATTCCCTCATTAATTGGATTAATTTATTTTTAAATTTCTATTTTTTTATAATTACAAAACTTTATAATATCCATATAACTCAACTCATTTTCTACAACACTACCATATTAAATTTAATATGGTTTTAATAAGGAACAAATAGTTTCGCTCAACTCATGCTTTTCTTCCTTAAATTTCATTTCTTTTATCACTATTCTGAAATCATTTAATTATACTACCTTCATAAGATATCTTCAATAGAACTCACACCAATTTATTGATTAGATTTACCTCCAACAACTTTTGATCTTTTAATTTCGTTTTTTTTTTCAATTTTTACTCCCTTCTTAAATTGGACTTTGTCTGGTAATTTCTATTAAATTTTTAAAACATGGGAACTTGTCAAACAGCCTCAAATATTATGACCAGAGGAGTAGTTCAAATCATTTACAGCAGTACTACTGGAACATCCAGAAATGCTGCTTCCAAACTTCAATAATTCCTTGAATAAAATCAATACATTGCTTTGATCACCAACATCGGAGACTTTGACACTGATGACTACATCAATCACTGCGGAACTATAATATTTCTGCTCTCCACCTATGGTGATGGTTCATCTCCTCTGGATGGATAAAAATTCTCTTAATGGATATAGAAGTTACAACCTCAACAGCAATTTGCCAATATAAAATACTGTATCATGGCTTTTGGGAATAGTTCTTTTGACAATCATTGCAAATTTGGAATACATGTTAATCAAATCTTCAAAGCTGGAGGGGGGTAGGAATTGTTGGAAATTATTTTATGTGATTCCAAATCTTAGGAAAAAAATATGGAAGCAAGGTTTCCCGACTGGTCCAAAAAATTAGTTTAAATTCTCAATTCTAAAAACACCCTTAGGGAAGTACCGCAAAGTTCTGTGGGATCGCCATACATTGCTACTCTGGAGGATAAGCCTTATTTCAATTGGTCCATCGAAGCTATGAACTGCAAAAACACAAGAAAATAGTTCAGTAACTATTTCAACATGAATAAATGCAAAGTGATCCACATGAAATAGCTGCGTAAAAAGACTTCAGATGGTCGTTCGACTCTGTGGATTAGGATATAAATAAATAAGAAGATTCAATTAACACCTGCTTGCAATGTTGACATTTTTCCTTTGAACTCGATTGAACCTGAAGAAGGAGATAATCTTGTAGCTACGTTTAGTGAGGCCAATAGCAAAGTTCCCTTCCCTCCTATGCCCGTTAAATAAATTAAAAAATTGGTAAATTTGAGACAAAATGCCACTAATAAACAAATTACTCGGGCAGTTTTACTCTCCTGCGCTCCTTTTGAAGCTGTTTAATCTTATAGCAAACGACTTAGGGAAAAGACTTAGATCAAAGTGACTTGCAAACAGCTTTTGTAAGATCTTAAACCAAGTGTCGAGTTCTTACCATAAATTGGTCTCAATACTGTACGAACCTATACTTTATCTTCTTGGAATCCCGATAACAAGTATTTAGATCTTTGTGTTTCTATAGTTAAAAACGGATTAACCAGCGATTATCTAAAGACCCGCCCTGAATTCATTCGAATCAATACTCTCAAGTCTACTTTTTATATCCCTTAAAAAAGACCCATTGTAATGATAGCCAATGGAACAGGAATTGCGCCTTTTAGGAGTATCGTCCAATATTTTGAGCTTTTACCGGCTGATCAGCGTCTACCACTGAGACTGTATTATCTATTATATTTAGTTATTATGGAATCCAAAATGAGGATGTTGATTTTTACTTCGGAGACTAATGGAGAGAACTCGAGAAGAAGGGCATCATTGAGTTGAGATTAGCTTAGAGCAGAAAAGATCCAAACAAGAAGGAGTATGTACAAGATGTGCTGTAAAAGGATGTAGGTTGGTTGACTGAGCATCTCTTTAATAAAGATGGAGTCATCTTTATTTGTGGGGGTGCCTCAATGTCACAAGCAGTCAATAAAGTGATCTTTAAATGTCTAACTGCTCATGTCAAGGTACCCTACAAAGCTTTTACTCTATCTACTCTACTCAAGCAAAACAAGACTATCGTTGAAGAGGTTTTTGGTTGATTTATGAGACTGTTATGATGGTAATAGTATTTTTAATAATCTTTAATAGATATTCAATGTGCTTAACGTTAGCAATTAATTTCTTTCCAACATATTAATAAATAGCGGGCAGTTGTATTTAAAAAATGGCTGAATTGAATAATTAAGACTCTTATCATTATAATCATCATGTTAAGTAAAGTTTTCGTTGTGGCATTACTTCTGCTGCTTGCTGTATCTCATTAGTCTCAGCGATGGAATCCTTATAAATAACTTGGACTTGCCAATAATGCTTCCAAGCAACAAATCAAAAGTGCTTTCAAATAACTGTCGTTGCGCTATCACCCCGACCGTAGTCCCGAACATAGGGAGCGATATTAACTTATTATCAAAGCTTACGAATAGCTCAAACAACAACCTGGAGATATAATTTCCACAGGACAATCATTTACATACGTCAACATCGATGATCTACTTAATGAAGCATAGTGGTAAATGAGGAGATAGCGAAAATAATAAAAAACAAAGCAAAAGACTGGATTTATAACTTGGTGTTTTACTAACCCTAAGATCGTGCTGGCTGCTCTCAGCATCAGTTTAGGCATCCTTTTCATCTGCAAATGATTTAAATTGCCTTTTATTATTTCCAGATGGTTAGTGAGAAAAGTAAATGATAATGATCATCTGATATCCAAATTCAATAATAAATCAGGAATGATATCAAAAATACAGTGTTATAAGATGTATATAGAAGAATCCTCAAAGAGGGATCATAAAAACAAGATCCATATTGTTAATCACAATATTTTAGTTATTATTCGTCAAATGAAAAATAAATCATTATAATATTTTGAAAATAACAATGAAACTGCTCTTATTGGCTGTGCTTCTACTCACAATCGCTGCAGCTCTTCCTACAGATCCCTAAGCTTGTATGAGAGCCAATTGTCCAATTCAAATCGATAAATGCGATGATGATTGTACGAATGTCTTATTTAATTGCCAAGGAAAATGTTCTGATAATAACTGTGCAACCTTTTGCATTACGGGTTCAGGAAACAAGGCAGCAGTGGATTTATGGATTTGTGCACTTCAAAAGGGTTGTTCTCCCTATCCAAACAAACCATAAATTTAGATTCAATGATGAAAAACCATTCTAAATTATTATCAATTTCCTATACAAAAAGTAATTCTTTTTGTACTCTTTTGATTTTGTTCCTCTTCCAATCGTTCTCGAAAGGCGTTAAGTCACTCATCAAACTTTATTTATGGCCTTCATCTTTATTAAAGATAAATAAGAGTTCGAGATTGTTATTTTTAAGCAGAAATATTTAATACAATTGAATGTAATTTGCTCTTAAAATTTATCTTATTCATATTGATAGATTTAATTTAACTTATTTCAGATGACTATCATCAGTTAAGCTCGTCAAGATACTCCTTTACTTGAGCAGGAGTCAACACTTGGAAGATTTTGTCTTCACGAACCACGCCCACTTCAATGTTTGTGCTGTTCATTTCTCCTTCGAAACCTTCCTTTAAGGTTAATAGGGCAGTATGGATGGCATCTTCAATTTACATATCAGCCTTGTAACGCTTTTACAGGAAAATTTTGGCATTTTTAGCATTTTTACCAATAGCTGTCGCCTTCCAATTATAGTAAGCACCGGATGGATCGATCTGAGTTAGATGAGGTCCACTCTCATCATACCCAGCCACTAACACGGAAACACCAAATGGACGGTAACCTCCGGCTTGAGTTTTCTCTTGGACGAGTTCAGAAGTCTCCCTGCAGAGGGTTGGTACTCCAACAGGCTCATAGTATTTCACGAAATAATTTTGAATCAATTTTCTTGATTTTTGAGCCAGTAGTCTGAAATCAGGGCCGAGACCTGCGTATACAGCTCCAATGTGATTACAAAGAATCTGTGTCTTCGAGTAGGAAGATTCATCCATCAATGACGATGATAATTTTTTTTCAGTGGCTACCACAACTCCATTTTTAGCTTTGATTCCAAGAGAAGTTTCTCCTTTGGCGACTGCAGCCAGGGCGTTTTCGATCTGAGGCAATTTCCCCTTGGAGGCAAAGGTGGTGAGTGAGAAGTCCGACATATTTAAAAATAATTTAAATAATAAATGCCAATCTACAATTTCAATATCTTTTTACAGTTGAAATGGTAGTGGCAGCAAAAATATGGAATCATTTCTTTTTGATGTTGTAGCGCTGGTTGCTCAGAACGAACAGTTTTGCTTTCCAATAATCGCAGGTTTACGAGTCTAATTCGGTTTCAAAGCCTATATGGAGGATCAATTCCTTTAGGCGTTATGATTGCTTGCTTTTTTATAATAATTCCTGTCCTATGCCAGACCAGTGCCTCGTAATTAAGGCAATTTGTTTCATATACGCGCCTCCGATAACGTTTCCCAGTTAAACTAAAAATCATTCTTGCATTACTCATTTCCACCAATAGAAATTAAAGACTTCCTTATGTTATTCCTTTACTATTATTTTCCCGGATTGAAAAGCTACTCAAATAATTTGTGTTTAAACTGATCTTCTAACAAATTAATACCTACATATCATTACTCTTACATAGGGTTAAATGATATTCATCTAAAATTTGGCCATTTGCTGTCCAATCCAGCCATTACAATTGGCAATTGCCTGTGCGAATATATTTGATTCAATTTACAGCGCAGAAGACCTGATATTTTTAATCATCAGTTCCCTCTCATAGAGTGAATTGGCCAGTTCCTCCAAATTCTTCTTGCCCTTGAACTTAAGATCGTAGAGTGAGTTGTAAAATTGCTATAAGTTGAGTAAACTTGCAATGATTTGACCCTCATTGCCTTCAATCATATATCAATAGACAAATTATATAATCAATCTCTATCTTTATGAATATTGATCACATGAGATGCAATTATTCTCGTATCTTCGTGTAAATATCGTCCCTAATCAATTTTACTTTAGTTGAATCTCCAGAATTGTAGGAACGAAGACTGTCTAGCAGATTGCTGATGTCTTTTGCACTGGCATGCATCCTTACCAAAATAATTTCCCTGCTAGGATACAAGAGATGTAGAGTTTTTTCGATAAATTTAATTTATCTAAAGCAGTTCATCTCTAGAAAAGCCACAGCTATCTTCTATCTAAATAGGCACGAAAATACTTGATGAGATAGATGTGCTCTCCATATTTTTATTCATGAACAACATCAATTTCATTCGCTTGGAGAGATTTCTATATTAAAAACACTATACCAGAAACTATGAACTAAGGTCATTCGGCTTATTGAGTAAGGAGCTTTAGCTATTCTGCTTGGGAAAGAGTAAGGATTCTTTTTTTTCAAGGTGCAGAGTATATAAAGATTGCTTCAGAGGCTTTGACAAATATTTGACTACTGTTTTGTAAAATTATTTGCTGTTTACGATTGTGTCCTCATTTAATAGGGCGATTTTTAAAGCTGCTTCAGGATTTTTTATAAAATAGTTTCTGACTAACTCAAAATCTTCATTTGTAATTGTAACTCCCTTTCGGGTCAGTGCGTACATAATTTCGATGGAGATTGCTCCATTGTTTGGCAATTATTTTACATATTTCAGCAGCATTTATTCATATTTTTCGCAATTCAAACCGCTTTCTAAGAGGGTTTTAACAATTTGCAAGTGATCAGCCAAGAAATGAGTGGAGGGATCACTAATTAATTTTTAACAAATGCCAAACAGCAAATTTTGGAAGATGGTTTCATTTATTGTTCTTAATGGAGTCTTAATATTAGAAAGTATTCCGATTATATTTACATCTTTTATTTACATCTTCAAGATAAATCGATCGGCAATTCTGAGGAGAATGTTGTCGCTATAAGTTCCCCTGCTCAAAGAAAAATGAATTAAATATTGCTCCAATTCTTGAATGCTACTTGAGTCTATGAGTTCATTTATTTGGTTGATTTACTCCTCAATTTTAGAGGTCGGTCTTGACATTTTGAAATAACTCACTAAAGAAGAAACATTCCACTCTGAAACTTGAAATTACTGTGTCGTGGCCTGCATCATTTGTTGTTCGGCTTTTGTAAAATAATTCCACTCCATCTTCACTAAAGAATGCGGGGAAATGAGGTTGAGATGAAGCCCTTAACGAATGATCAAAGTCTTTAAATACACATAGCTGCTTTATAAATTGAGAACGAACTTATTGTGCAGTAATTCCTCAATGAATCTTCTATAGTATTGAGAGTTGGTTAATTTTTTATTATTGAGAGTGAGCAGTTTAGAAAGAAGAAAGTGAAAGCTGGATAGGAGACTTTTTTGCAGGCGGTCGTAG
>Ga0302191_10001497_pt1 | contig 14866 bp, 12 predicted proteins | sample II_Bog_E3_1_FD_198775 | JGI IMG/M metagenome (GOLD analysis project Ga0302191, IMG submission 198775) | Peat permafrost microbial communities from Stordalen Mire near Abisko, Sweden - II_Bog_E3_1 | ecosystem: Environmental > Terrestrial > Soil > Wetlands > Peat | place: Sweden: Abisko...
AGGCTGGTAACTTCCGGGGGCGGATTGGACCTGGATGATTTGAAAGGGACTATTTACGCGCATACCAGCGGCGGCGGGGTGGAAGGCCATCACATCGAGGGTGAACTGACCACCGGAACATCAGGAGGAAGCATCGACCTCACGGATATGGCCTGCAGCCTGGAGGCCAATACCAGTGCCGGCGGCATAGAAGTGCAAATGAGGGCAATGGGCAAATTCCTGAGACTAAGGACCAGTGCGGGCAATATAGCGCTGGAAATTCCGGCAAAACAAGGGCTGGACCTTGACCTGAGCGCAGAACGCATTAGTGATAATATGCTCACCAATTTTACAGGTACATGGGATAAAAGACATGTAACCGGCAGTGTAAATGGCGGCGGTATCCCGGTTGAAGCAAGAGCGACAAGCGGGGATATCGATGTAAAAGTGAACTAATTGGTTTAATATAATGACAAAAAGGCCTTGTTGTTTGCATTTACAGCAGGCCTTTTTTATTGAACGTGATTTGGCGAGCATCGCACGGGGTCATGAAACCGGGGAGTAACGCTTTTTTAAAGTCAAATCCCTACATTTTTTTGTTAAATAAGTATTATACTTTTGGGTGATACAGCCATTATAACTTTCTATAACACAAGCAATTGCATTTAATAAACCCTGTTTCTGTTTAAAAACTCTTTAAACAATTAGTAAGGCTAAATTAATTGCATTTATTTTATAAGTATTAAACTGGAAACAGTCTGTTTTTAATACAATAAAATGCCGTCTGTTTTGGCGTAAACGGCTGGTGGAGGCTTAGTTTATTGTTGATTATAAACAGTTTGGGTGCTTTTAAATAAGACATCTGAGATTTAGTTTGTCAGGCATTATTACAATGCAGAGTGCGTTCCGGGGTGAGATACGGAACGCATTTTTTTACACGATTGTTTACACGATTTTTCGCTTTGGATTTGTTTTTTATTAGTGCTCAAGAGGGGCTTCGCCGTTTTTAAGATTTGAAAGATTTCAGGATTACACGGCGGTTACTTTGTGTAATGACATTACCTCATCGCTCCATCCCAGCACATCTATGATCCTCAAATACTCAGCTTGCAGGGATGCCTCAATATTAATTTGATTTTTCGTAACAGGGTGCTGAAACGAGAGTTGCGACGCATGTAAAAGCATGGTGTCCAGCTGCCAGCGTTCGGTAAATAATTTGTTTTGCTTATTGCAGCCATGGGTGCGGTCGCCAATAATGGGGTGAAAAATATGGCTGAAATGTTTGCGAAGTTGGTGCATGCGGCCCGTTGCCGGGTTAGCCTCCACCAGCGAATACCGCGATGTGGGGTGGGCGCCAAGCGGCACATTCAATTCAGCGCGAGCGATGGTCTTGTAGCGGGTAAATGCCTCCTGGAGTGTTCCATTGTCCTTACGAAGCGGGTAATCAATTTCGCCTGTGTCATCAGTGTATCCCCGGACAATGGCAAGGTATTTTTTATCAACGCGGTTATCCGAAAACTGTTGCTGCATCAATTTTTCGACTTCTTTACTCAGCGTAAACAGCAACACCCCGCCTGTTTTACGGTCGAGGCGGTGGGCGGGGTATACGCGCCGGTCCAGTTGGTTGCGTAAAAGCTGTAAGGCAAATTCGTTGGCATCACTAGCGATCGGTGAGCGGTGAACCAGCAGGCCATGCGGTTTGTTAATAGCGACCAGGTGGTCGTCCTGGTAGATTATATCAAGCAACGGCATAACGGGTGCTAAAGTAAGACAATCAATTTTAAAACAAAGGGCGGTTAATTTGCATTAGCTTGATAGGGAACAGCAGTTTTAAAGCTGTCAGCAATAACATGGCCCAATATGATTGAAAAACTGCTTCCTGCGCACCCCTCAAACGAAACACTGAAAAGATCAATTTTTAAGACCGTCAGTTACCGCCTGGTTATTTTGATCCTCGATTTCAGCACCATCTATATTTTTACCGGTAAGATAAACGTAGCCTTAGGCTTTACTATTGTCAGCAATATTTATACAACCATCGCTTATTTCATTCACGACAGGATTTGGGATAGGATAAAATGGGGTAAAGTTGGATAGACGTAAATAAAAACCACCTTCAACCTCACACCTCAAAGGTCCCGTTCCTTTCCTGCTCCAGGTAATTCTGCACCGTTTCAATAGCATTATCTATCACGTCGCTTAATGCAACTATAAATGCCCCCGGTACGGCCAGGCTCATCGAATGTTTAATGGCGTCGATCTCATTCGGTACTATCTCAAATTTCTTTTCCAACTCAACCGATTCAATCCCCTCTATCAGCAGCGTAAGTATATTCTCTGCAGTGCGGCCGCGCAGGAATTTTTCCTGGCGGAGGATAATGTAATCGAACATTTCGGCGGAAAGTTTCCCCAATTCGCGGATGTCCTCATCACGCCGGTCGCCGGTGCCAGCAATTATTCCAATTTTAAATGGCGAATCGATATGTTTTAAAAACTCCTTAATTCCCCTGAAACCAGCCGGGTTATGTGCAAAGTCGATCATAAAGCGGAAGTTGCGGAAGCTAAAGATGTTCATCCTGCCCGGGGTTTGCGCCGCCGAGGGGATAAAGGTTTCGAGCGCTATTTTAATATCCTCGGTTTTAAAATCATATAAAAAGGTGGCAAGTGTTGCGGCCAGCACGTTCTCGATCATAAAAGGCACCGTGCCGCCAAAAGTAATAGGAATAAGGCTGCTGCGCTGCACGCGTATTTTCCAGTCGCCCTTTAGAATGGTAATAAAACCGTTCTCGTAAATACAGGCTATCCCTCCCTTTTTGCAATGCGATTTGATAATCGGGTTATTTTCGTTCATGCTGAAATAGGCCACTTTGCAGTCGGCCTTTTTGCCCATCCGCACACAGTATTCGTTATCCGCGTTCAAAACCGCCCATCCGTCTTTTTTTATCGATTCGACGATTACGCCTTTTACACGCGCGAGATCGTCCAGGGTATGGATGTCCGCCAAACCCAGGTGATCTTCCTGTATATTGGTCACCACGCCGATGTCGCAAAAGCTAAAACCGAGGCCGGCCCTTAAAATCCCTCCGCGGGCGGTTTCCAGCACGGCAAATTCAACGGTTGGGTCCTTCAAAATAAACTCCGAACTCACCGGGCCGGTGGTATCGCCCTTCAGCATCATATTATTTTGCACGTAAATACCGTCCGAGGTGGTAAAGCCAACCCGGTAGCCGTTATTTTTTACAATATGGGCGATGAGCCGCGTAGTGGTGGTTTTACCGTTGGTGCCGGTAATGGCGATGATGGGTATCCTGGCCGATTTACCCGGCGGGTACAGCATATCGATCACGTGGCCGGCCACATTGCGGGGCAAACCCTCGCTTGGCGCGATATGCATGCGGAAGCCGGGTGCGGCATTCACCTCTAATATTACGCCGCCATTTTCGGTCAGCGGCTCGGTCAGGTTTTCGGCCATAATGTCTATGCCGCAAATATCCAGGCCGATGATCTTGGATATACGCTCGCAGATAAATATGTTTTGCGGGTGTACATGGTCGGTCACGTCAATAGACGTGCCCCCGGTGCTGAGGTTGGCGGTTGATTTTACAAAAACCTTTTCGCCTTTGGCCGGCACGGTTTCAAGGGTGTAACCTTTTTTCTCCAGCAGGTCAAGTGTATCCCGGTCGACAGAGATCAATGTGAGCACTTTTTCGTGCCCGTAGCCACGGCGGGGGTCGGAATTTTCTTTGTCGATCAGTTGCTGTATGTTGGATACGCCATCGCCTTTTACGTGGGCTGGGTCGCGCAAAGCAGCAGCTACCATTCTATTGTCGATCACCAAAACCCTGAAATCATAGCCGGTGATAAAACGCTCCACGATCACACGGCGCGATATTTTAGCCGCGTGCTCATAGGCAGCAACAGCATCTTCGCGGTTGCGGATATTGATCGAAATTCCTCTGCCATGGTTGCCGTCAAGCGGCTTAAACACCAGGGGGAAGCCCACTTTGCGAATCGCTTCATCTACCCCCAGGGTTGATGAAATGGTAATCCCTTTTGCCACGGGTATGGCCTGTTCCTGCAGCATCCTTTTGGTCTCATCCTTATTGCTGGCAAGATCAACGGCGATACTGCTGGTCTTTTCGGTCATGGTTGCGCGGAAACGCACCTGGTTTTTGCCATAGCCTAATTGCACCAGCGACTGTTTGTCTAACCTGATCCAGGGGATATCCCGCATAATCGCCTCTTCTACTATTGACCCGGTGCTTGGGCCGAGGCGGGTATTTTCGCGGATCTCGCGCATCTCTTGTATGTCTTTTTCCAGGTCGTAATTCACGCCCGCTATCAGGGCCTGCACAATGCGCACGGCCGATTCAGCAGCATAAACGCCCACCTTCTCTTCAATGTAGGTAAATACCACATTGTAAACGCCCGGTGTTTTGGTTTCGCGGGTGCGGCCAAAACCGGTATCCATCCCGGCCAGGGTTTGTATCTCCAGCGCAATATGTTCTACCACATGCCCCATCCAGGTGCCTGCAACTACCCTTTTAAAAAAACCTCCCGGAACGCCTGGCGAACAGCGGTGACTGTAAAGACTCGGCATGAGTTCGGCCATTCTTTCGTAAAAACCATCTATGGCATTGGTCGGCTTGTGCTCCAGTTCTTCCAGGTTCAAACGCAGCTGGATCAGCTTTTTATGGTTCACGCTCCATATGTTTGGCCCGCGCAATACTTGTATATTTTCGATCTTCATACGTTTGTTGTCAATTATGTGAGGTCAATTTTCCTTTAAAACTAAAAAACTTAATAGTGTTAAAAAATTTTTGGCCTTAAAAACAAGAAATATTTGTAATGCCTGATCTTTATCCATGTTTTTAATTTAATTTGTAAGGTGAACAGTGATTACGATGAAAGTAGATTTCTTGATTGATGAAATGTTAACTCAATCAACAAATCTAACTTAATCAACCCAATCAACTTGACAAAATGACCATCCCGAAAGGCAAATTAATTATTATAGGCGGCGCGGTAGACATGGGGACCAACCTCGGTTCAGGCGAGGGGATCATCAAACCAAATTATCTTAAATTTTTCGAACAGGGGATACTCAAACGGATCGTTACGGAATCGGCCAAACAACATGAATCGGTTGTTGAGATCATTACTACCGCTTCACAAATTCCCGAATTGGTTGGCGAAGAATATATAACGGCTTTTAAGCGTTTTAATGTTGACCATGTTGGGGTTTTGGACATCCGTACCCGCGAAGATGCTAAACTGGATGCTTATATTGACCGCATCCGAAAAGCCGATGTTGTGATGTTTAGCGGGGGTGACCAGCTTAGATTGAGTTCTATTTTTGGCGGTACGGAGTTCCTCCAGATATTAAAAGCGCGATATAACAATGAGGATTTTGTGATCGCAGGTACGTCGGCAGGTGCCGCAGCGGCTTCAACCAATATGATCTATCGCGGCCAAAGTAATAAGGCATTGGTAAAAGGCGAAGTTCAAATTACGGCCGGGCTGGGTTTTATCGACTCCGTCATTATCGATACCCATTTTGTACAGCGCGGGCGTATAGGCCGGCTGCTTTATGCTGTTGCGAGCAACCCTGGTATGCTGGGCATTGGTTTAGGTGAAGACGCCGGGCTGCTGATCACCGGCGGCACGATGATGGAAGCCATCGGCTCCGGTCTTACAATACTGGTAAACGGGAGAAAAATGGCTGAAACCAATATTTACGATGTAGAAATGGGCTCACCGGTGTCCATCCGCAACATGCGGGTAAGCGTAATGTCGATATTTGATAAATATGACCTTACCGAAAACCAACTGATCATCAAAAAAATTGTTAAGCCTGAGAACGGGCCGATGATTAATATGCCTGACGAAAACGTTTAATCAGATTTGAGGTAGTCCGAAGTCGGAAAGTCAGTAAAGTCCGAAAGAAAAATATTTCTGACTGCTGAGGCAAAATCTCAAATCCCAAATCTACCCATGAAACTCATTATCCACGGCGGTTTTTTTAGCGAGTCGCAAACAAACCAGGAAATAAAGATAGCCAAGCAGCAGGCGCTCGAACAGATCGTGAAACTTGGTTACAAGTACCTGCAGGATCATACCGCAGTAGAAACTGCTGTTTACGCAGTGGCGCTGTTGGAAGACAGCGAATTGTTCAACGCCGGCACCGGGTCACAAATTCAAAGCGATGGCAAAATACGCCTCAGCGCGTCGCTTATGGATGGCAAAAGCATGCGATTTTCAGGGGTGATCAATATTGAAGAGGTAAAAAATCCCATTTGCATTGCTGAAAAACTTTTGAGCTACGACGACCGTGTTTTAAGCGGAAAAGGGGCACAAAATTTTGCCCGGGAAAATGGGTACGGTTACTATAATCCCGAAACCCCGCAAAGGCGGAAAGAATATGAAAAAAAACTGAGTGATTCTATCCGGCTGGGTACGGCGGGCTGCGTGGCGCTGGATGTATTCGGCAACGTAGCAGCGGCGACTTCAACGGGCGGCAAGGGCTTTGAAATCCCTGGCCGCGTAAGCGACTCGGCAACCACGGCGGGCAATTATGCAAATGCTTTTGCCGGTATTTCGTGCACGGGTGTGGGCGAAGACATTGTAAGCGGCGCCGTCGCCAGCAACATTGTAACGCGTGTTACGGATGGCATGCCGCTGGCTTTGGCAGTTGAAAAAACATTAAGTGAATTGAAACCGTTTGATGGTTTTGCAGGTGTTATTGGTATTTCGGCAACCGGGGAGATTTATCATGCGGATACGCATCCTTATATGGTTTGGGCTTTGTATGATAACACAGTGGAGGTGTTCGGTTAAAAACACGAAGATTTACGAAGTTTGTTAAACTTCGTAATTCTGGGATACACCCGTTTATTGATATTGCTGGTTATACAACCGGATCGATCTGTTTGCATGAAATGCCCCTCTTGCAAGATTATAGAACGACGAAAACAGAAAGGCAGTGGCTGCCCCGGTTAATACATACGCACCCGTAAGGTTGTGGTGCTGATAAATGAACGTGGGCTGGCCATTTACAAAAGCTGTTGTTACCCCGGCATTCTTGCTATTTTTACCAAACTCAACGCCGGCGGCAAGGCCGGTTACTGCAAATCCGGCAAATGAGGCATAAACCCAGGCAGCATTGTTTCTGGCCGCGTGGAACTCCATAGCCGATGGTGTATAGGCCAGTAACCTGATGGTAATGTCCTCCTGCGTTTGCAGCTTACCGCCAATGGTATACAAATAACCGCCATAGCGACCCTCGCCATAAGGAATAAGTTTAATAATGCTGTCGGGTTGTGCTTTGTGATTAACGGCATCTTGTGCCCTGAGCAAAGAAGATGTTCCGACTAAAAGAAGGGTGAGAAAAATAAGCGTTTTCATTTTATTTGGTTTTAGTTTAAGATAATTGATAAAAGTCAGACTGTACTACCGGCTGGTTGTCAATTCGTTGACGTGTAACAAATCAATTGTGATAATATAAAACGCTGTTAGCAATAATATTTACGCATAAATCGTGGTTTTACCTTTTGTAACAATTTAGTTAGGCGTTAAACCTTCGGGAGAATCGGTATTCGTTTTTTTCTTATACAGCACCCAAACGTAAAAAGGTATGCCAGCCAGCAATAATAAGAAACCCCAGAAAACTGAACTTTCGCCGGAACCGGCGATTGCCCACAGGGAATAAGCAAACGCCATTACTGCAACGAATATAGCGGCAACCCAACCGCCGCTAAAAGCCTTTTGGGATGTAAAACGGATAATAATATAAGCGGCAGCGCAAAATAGATAAGGGATCAGCGTGTTGATGGTAGCCAGCAAGGATAAGAACCTGAATTGATCGACCAGCCCTTTGGTATAGTTCATCATCATGAAGAGGGACATCAAAACACTCGAAACAATGATGCCGAAATATGGCGCCCCTTTTTTGTTTTGCCATCCAAATGCACCGGGGAATAATTTATCCTGGGCAAGCGCCATCGGGATTTGCCCCTGGATCAATATCCAACCGTTCAGGCAACCGAATGCGGCAATGGCTGCCCCGCCCGCAGCCCAGTAACGGGCGGCGGGGCCAAATATCACTACAGCCGCATCAGCGTAAGGAGAGGCCGAGTTTTTGAGTTCGGCAGCAGGTATTGTGCCTATGATACTGACTGCCCCTAATAAATACACGGCCACTGTGACAAAGAGACCGATCATCGTCGCGCGCGAGACGGTTTTCCCGGGGTTCTCCACGTTTTCGGCAGGAATGGTAGCACATTCAATACCCACCAGGGCGAACATGGCAATGGCTGCTGCGCTGCTAATGGCTTCAAACGTAGAAGACCCTGTTGCATTAAACGGATGAAAATTGGCCGTCTTTATAAAAAAAAGGCCGCCGATGGCAATTACCACCAGCGGAAGTATTTTTAAGATAGAGGTGATCATTTGGACCTCGCCTGATGTTTTTACGCCGCGATTGTTTATCCAGGTTAAAAACCAAATGGCCCATAATCCCAATAAAACGGCGTAAACCGGCTCCGTGCGTAAGCCAGGAAAAAATGTGCTCATTGCCCCAACGAATGAAACGACAATGGCCGCATTTGCGGTAACCACTGAAATTAAATATCCCCAGCCAACCAGGAAAGCCGCAAAATCGCCAAAACCGACGCGGGTGTAGGCATACAAGCCGCCGGCAGCGCCCGGAACCATTTTACTAAGCCCGCTGAATACCCGGGCAATAAAAAAGGTGCCGATAGCCGCAAAAAGCCATCCTATTAAGCTTATGCTCCCGAAAGCCGCCATTGATGCCGGCACCAGGTACACCCCCGCACCGATCATGCCGCCCACTACCAGCGATGTGCTGGTCCAAAGACCTAGTTTTGCGGGTTGTTCTGCCATTTAGGGCGGGGCTAAAAATCAGTAGTTTAAAAAGATTGCAAAGGCCTAATATATCGAATATTGTATAAAGTTCATATTCCTAACTGTTCATTATTGCCCCGCAATTGATATCGATTGCCTGCCCGGTGATGGAACTTTGGCTTAATAAATAAGCCACCAGGTCTGCAATTTCCTCCGGCCGGCTCATGCGCCTAAGCGGCACACTTTGCATTGCAATGTCATAGAACTCCCGCTTACTGATACCGATGCCGTCAGCTATGCCCTGCAGGCCTTGCTGCGCCATATCGGTATCCACCCAGCCGGGGCAAATAGCATTAACCAGTATTTGTTGAGGGGCATATTGTACTGCCCAGGAGCGCAACAGGCCCAGCAAACCGGCCTTTGAAGTGCAATAAGCCGAATAATTTGCTACGCCAAGCCTGGCCAGCACAGAAGAAGTTATAAGAATGTGTTTTGGGCTCGCGGTTTTATTTAGAAAGGGCAAAAAGGTATTGACAAAATTATAGGTGCCGGTAAGGTTAGTGTCGATGATCTCCTGCCAGCGGTCACTATCTCCCCAATGGTTCTCACCGCCGATGCCGGCATTGGCAACGAGGCCGTCTATCGATAATCTTCCGACCTGGCCGGCAGATTGGTTTAAACCTTGTTTGTCGCGGATGTCTGCTTCAATACTGAAATGACCCTTGCCGGGCAGTGTCTCCAATGTTTGCTGCAGATTTTGCGGGTTGCGGCCGAGCAAAATACACCGGTGGCAGTTGCTGCTTAATTTTTGTGCAATTGCACGGCCTATCCCGCTGCCTGCGCCGCTAATAAGGTATGTTTTGGTCATAGGCGCTAATGTAATTATACTTTCTGCCGCTTGCCAAACCCGATATCGTTATTATTTGTTCATGGCGTCGCCAAATGCTGTCACCCATGCGTCATCCTCTTTGATTTTGTGGGTGGCCAAAAAATCATCCGCTTTGCTGCCTTCGGCCGCGAAAACCGATCTTATCGATTTTTTATTCAGGTTTAATGGCTGGAAAAAAGTAGTGGTTAAATTTATTACATAATAGCTGTTCTCGTCGGCGTACTCGTCATAGGTGTTACCTGTTGATGTAATACCATCCGTTTTATAATTTGACGGGATAAATTTGGTTTTAATTAATTTGTATAGTTTATACTTTGGGCCGGCGCTGAGTACCTGTGCGTAAAGATCGGCACTGATACCTAACATTCTTTCAAAAGTGTACCGCCGGTCCTGCGGGCTAAACAACACGAATGATTGGATGGAGTTTTTATCGGCCACCATTACCGAACTAAGGTTTTCCGTCAGAAAAAGATCGCCGGTCATTTTATCGTAGTTCAACAACAGGGTGGGAGCTTGTATGATGTCGCCGTTCACCTTTACCAGGTAACCGTGAACCCATTGTGTGAACAAAAACTGGCTGCCCCTGGTTTCTTTTATATTAGTAAAAGTTATCGATCCGAACTGATTGATCCCACCGCGGCCCGACTCATCCTGAACCGGCTTGAACGCCTCTTCCACTGCTTTTACGTTAGCATTTGAATTGTCCGCAGCGCCGGCGCTATTGTCCCTTTTCAAAGTAATTTGCAGGTTTTGATGGCCGTCAACAGCGATGGTCGATCCAGCATAACCGTTGCAGGTGACCGTAAGCTGGGACTGCTGGTTCACCGTTAGCGAAAATCTTCCCAGCGAGTCGGTATAAGTTGCATTATTTAGTTGTTTTTCCAGCACAAAGGCGTAACGCAAGGGCTGGCCGTCGGTGTTGCCAACCACGCCGCTAACTGCAATATTTTGCGCCAGGCTGGTTTGGCCGGCAAACACCAACATGATCAGAAAAATTTGGACTTTTTTCATAAGAAAAGGTTTTTACAGATTTAAGTATTAAATGGTGAACGCTATAGGATGATGATTATTGTTCAGCAAGATTGATCAGCCCCCGGCGGATCAGCTTTTGAAGATACATATCCACCTCCATATCACCCATGCCGTAAATTTTTTCGGTTTGCCAAAACACACTCAGTATTTCGGGCCAGGTGTGGTAGCCATTCTGATAAATATCCAGCAGTTTTTGCTCGATTGAATTTAGCCTTTTATCGTTTAAGGTGAGCCGTTTCAATTGTGCCGCCAGCGCCGGTTTAAGACAATGCAGGCTTCCCCAAAAATCTGTGTTGCCGATATAGTTTTTCAGCATTTCGGCGTTGTGGCTTACATAAATCGCCCATGCTTCGGCAGCTATTATAAAATCTATTTGGCTAAGTTGTGTCCTGATATGGTCATATAGGTATTCAAGTTCGTCTGCCGTTAGCTCGCCCATTCCCCTAAAATCTTCCTTTCCGGGGTAATCCTCCGGACAGATCAAAAAAAGGGCAGGAGCTGAAAGGTCCGTTTTCTTTTCCAGGTAATTCATCACGCCCAGCATATTTACCTGGCAATGCAGGTCGAATTCAAACCAAAGGTTTATTTCGTCATAGGCGCCTTCCAGGCGTGCCAATTCGTTAAGTACATTTTGCTGGTAATAGTCGGGTGTTTCCTTAAATGCTTCGCTTATCCATTCCGAACGGTTTCGCCAGAATTGGGCCGAAGAGATATCTTCTGACAGCGGGCCCTCTGACAATACTTCACGCCAAACCAATACATCGCCCTCAAGCCCTGTTTCGGCAAAGGTTAGGGCAGTTGAATCACCGTTAAGGACGTGCAGAATACTCATTTTTTTGTTAAATATACCTAATCGACCACTTATTTTAATCCGTACGGGATTGAACTAAGCTTTTATCTTAACAGCGGAAACAGGAAAAGGTTAAGATGATTATTAGAAAACTCTGCTGTTTAGGCCGATTCTTTACTTCTTCAAATGCAAGTGACCCTTGCAAAAGGTAATCAACTCGGCAAGTTGATCTGGCGAAAGTTCGGTTTTTTGGATGACAATAGAATACAGGACGGAATTTCCCATCACCAAAAACAAATAATCTTTATACAACATATAACAGGAAAAGGCACTCCATTTCCATTCACTGTAGGTTTGAAAATCCTTAAATGTAACACCGGTATCAGTTAAAACGATCTCGTTATTTCCACACTTCTGTTTATACAAGGCCAGCGCCATCCTTACATTTGCCAGATGCTTTCTTTTATTTTGATAGTTATGCGCAAAATAATAGCTCGATAGAATTATTAAACCAAAGCCAAGCGATGACCAAATTCCCCAAAAGCGACCAGATCTGCCGGCGTCAAGGGCAGCCAGACCCATTGCAAATAGCCCGACAATTGCATAAAAGGTAAAATAAATTAGACTTTTTTTGAAAGTGCGGTCCCATCGTATCCTGTGCGTTTCTACAAGATTGTCGTTGATTTCCCTGTTGATCTTAATTTCCATTTTGTTTATTGCCAATCATCGGCAAGATAGGAGTTTAAGATCATCGATAATATATCACGCTCATTTCACATGCAGCACCACCGAAGCTGCCCTCAACCCATTCGAGCTCGCCGAAAAAGTAATATCTCCTCCAGTGTCTTTGGTTTGCACGATAGCAAGCGCCAGCCCGTTAAATGCTTTGCGGTAATTGGCTTTGAACGGATCGTGGCTGGTTTCGTCGCCGTTATCCACACTGGCAATAAAGCCCGGGCCGTTAATTTTAAACTTTACCAGGTTGGCGGCATCAGGAACGACATTGCCATCTTTGTCCAATATTTTTACAGTAATAAATGAAAGGTCTTTTCCATCGGCTTTAATGTTTTCCCGGTCGGCGATCAGCTGAATTTTAGCGGCAGGCCCTGCGGTATGTATTTCGCGGGTAAGCACCACTTTGCCGTCTTTTCGCGAAACTGCTTTCAGCGTTCCCGGCTCGTATTTTACCCGCCACATAATGTGCAGGTCGTCCCCTTCTTTCTTTTTAACCCCCAGCGATTTGCCGTTTAAAAACAACTCCACTTCGTCCGCGTGGTTATAGTAGGCCCAAACATCTATCATTTGGCCTGGCGTCCAATTCCAGTGCGGGAAAATGTGCAGCACCGGTTTATCGGTCCATTCGCTTTGGTACATATAGTACACATCCTTCGGGAAACCGGCCAGGTCGATAATACCAAAATAGGAACTGCGCGACGGCCAGGAATACGGCGTAGGCTCGCCCATGTAATCAAAACCGGTCCAGATAAACATTCCCGACAGGAAATCATACTTTTTCATCACCTTCCAGGTCATTTCGTGGGTCGATCCCCAGGGTGGCCGGGTATTATCATAAGCCGACACGGTATTGCCGGGATGGGTAAATGGCTTATCCCACCTCGTGGGCCAAACCCTTATGCTGTCCGACGGTTGTTCGTAGTAACCGCGCATCTCGAGGCCAGATGTGGTTTCCGTAGCGATGAACTTTTTGCCGGGGAAGCGGTCGTGAAACTTTGCATAATCATACTCATGGTAATTATAGCCGATCAGGTCCAAAGCCCCCGATTTGATAATTTGATTGGTGATATAGGGCTGGTCATTGGCGGTGGTGATGGGCCTTGTAGTATCCAGGCTGTGCACAATGCCGGCCAGGTCGGGCGCTACGCGCAATGCGCTGGTATCGCCCTGCTGCGGTATCTCGTTGCCAATGCTCCAGATGATCACACTGGGGTGGTTGCGGTCGCGCAGGATTTGGTCTTCCAGGTCGCGCTTGTGCCATTCCTTAAAATAAAGATGATAATCGTATTGCACTTTGCCTTTTTCCCAGCAATCAAAAGCTTCATCCATCACCAGGAAGCCCATTTTGTCGCAAAGATCGAGCAATTCAGGCGCTGGCGGATTGTGCGATGTGCGGATGGCGTTACAACCAAACGACCGCAGCAATTGCAGCTGGCGCTCCAGCGCGCGGGTATTAATGGCTGCCCCCAGGCTGCCCAGGTCGTGGTGGTCGCATACGCCGAGGATTTTCATCGGTTTGCCGTTCAAGGAAAAACCTTTGTCGGCATCGAAATTGAAGTAGCGGATGCCGAATTTGGTGGAGTACTCATCTTCCAGGCTTTTTTTGCCATTAGGCGAAATGCTATAAACACGAGTAACCGCAGTGTATAGATAAGGCTGGTCTGTCGACCAAAGCTTCGGATTAAGGACGCGAAATTTTTGATTAACTACGCTGATTGAATCAGATTTAGCCGACGGCGGCAGCAATTTTACATCAGTGTGTCGCTCTTCAGGAGCCAGCAAAGCTGGTTTTCCCTCAGCATCGTATATAGTCGTTTTTACGGCATAGTTATGCGTAGTAACTTTTATTTCCGCATTGACGATGGCTGATTTTTCACTTACATCGCTTGTGGTGAAAAAAGTGCCCCAATGTGCAACCGCCAACTTATTGGTAGTTACCAGCCAAACATTCCGGTAAATACCCGAGCCCGAATACCAGCGCGAGTTAGGTTGCACGGAATTATCTACTTTAACCGCTATTACATTCGTCCCGCCAAAATTCAAATATGGCGTCAATTCATAACGGAACGAAATATACCCATTCGGCCGGAAACCCAATTCATGGCCGTTTATCCAAACGGTGCTTTTTTGATAAACCCCATCAAAATCAACATAAACCAGCTTGTTTTTGGATGATGCAGGCACAGTAAAGGTTTTGCGATACCACCCGATGCCTCCGGGCAATGCGCCGCCTTCGGGAGTAGCCGGGTTATCTTTGCTGAATTTCCCTTCGATGCTCCAGTCGTGCGGCAGATCGAGCGTACGCCAGCCGACATCGTTGAGGCTGCTGCTTTCGCCGTCCTTAACGTCGCCGAGGTTAAAATGCCAGCCTTTATCAAAGTCGGCGGTAGTACGCTGGGCAAAAGCTTTTGACACCAACAGCAAAGCGATAAACGAAAGGCAAAGCAGGCGGGCAGCCTTTTGCAAAAAAGCACGATGAAATAACATAACGGGTGTATTAGGTAATAACTGTAATTTGGACACTAAATTAGAGATTATATTTTAATCACTGTTTAAAAATACGATTTATTGTAGAGACG
>Ga0302191_10001500_pt1 | contig 14841 bp, 28 predicted proteins | sample II_Bog_E3_1_FD_198775 | JGI IMG/M metagenome (GOLD analysis project Ga0302191, IMG submission 198775) | Peat permafrost microbial communities from Stordalen Mire near Abisko, Sweden - II_Bog_E3_1 | ecosystem: Environmental > Terrestrial > Soil > Wetlands > Peat | place: Sweden: Abisko...
TTTGTGTTAGATCCGGGAGAATTTAAAAGATTTGCAACATCTTGAGCTAATATATGACCAATAATAACAACTTCTGTTCCTATTAAAGAAACAGCAGCATTAGAATTAGAAGAATCTACTGGACCCCTAGTTAATGTTGTTCCCGAAGAAGAATATGTTCCATAACCATCTTCATAAGTTCCCGAACCAATAATTGTATAAGCATAGACAGCGCCATTTGTAAGTACAGATGTACCTCTAAATCCAGAAATAACACTTCCGAGAGTTATTGTACCTGTTCCCGCAGTTGTATTATTAACTTTTACGAGATTGGCGAAATTATTAGCTACAGTCAATTATCATTACCTTTCATAACTTATTTAGCTCAATCCAAATATAAATAAAATCTGTTTTTATTCATTATCTGTTTTGGACATAAAAATACTCCATAGGATTAATTTTTATGGAGTATTTTGTCCAAATTAATAAAAAGTTTATGAAACAATTTGAAATAAATTTAAATCTTATAGTAAATTTTACATTAACTTATTTTTTATAAGTCTTTGAAATATAAGAACATTATACATCAGGCAGGAATAAACTTTAATCCTATGGTAAAAGCGATGGAGTCACCAGACACTACGTTAATTGCGCCAAAAACACCATGAATTAACATATTACCTGCTGTTACGTTATCAAATAATCCAGCTTCAGTAATTGCTAAAGTTGATCCGGCAGTTACGGTTCCTGCTACTTGATATGTATCATTTGTAACAGATGTTGTAACTCTAGATTCAGTTCCAACAGTACGGCCACCTGAAGTTGTTGGTGCAGATTCGGTTGTCAAAGCTGTATCTGTTACTGCTGCTGCGGTTGTGCCAATACCCCATCCAATATTTTTAGGTGCTGTCCCCGCTTGAATTATACGATTTGTAATAATTGATGCCCCAACATTTGTAAATACGGTTGCCATTAAACTTGTTCTCCTTCAGATACTTCAACTGGAGAAACTACAGCGCTATCATTTGTTAAAATAGTCGAACCAACAACATATAATGCACTTGCTTCATTAATTTGATCGGGTGTAAATTTAATTGTACGACTCATACTTCCATCTTCAGAAACCAATTCACAAACAGCGCCGTCAATAGTTACTTGTACTTTTGTACCATTATCTAATGTTGCTGATGTTTGGTAGCTCGATTTTGCGAATGAATGCACTATATATTTAATTTGCATTATAGTTTAATCTCCTTTTATTGTATTTATGATTTTCTTAAATTTGGAAAGAAGATTTTCTTTTTTATCTGTAATAAAAGCTTTAACATTTCCTGATTCACCCAAACTTTGAGGATGACCACAATCGGGACAAATATTTGGATTTAAATTTGGATCATTTCTAGCAAGAGGATGTGGTCCTTCACATTTTACACAACGTCTAAGAACTTGATATGACATTTGTGGTTCCCAAGTACCAATTACACCCAAATGAGTTGTTTCATTATTTTCCATATTATAATCCTTATCTATTTCCTGAAATTGTTATGAGAATGTTTGAAAGTGTTGAGTCTGGAGATGATGGTGGTTGTATACCAAATACATCTCCTCTAGCAATACTATTTATTGTTAAACTTACATTTCCTGTTGAAGATCCGGCCAAAAATATAACATTTCCAACATTGGTTCCATTATGGAGAATTGTAAAAACAGTATTTGAGGTAGCATTTGTTGAAGCAAAAGCTGGAACATTATTAGTAGATAATGTTGTTGGATAATCATTTAAAAATTCCATTGGATTTTCGTTTGGCATTGTTGTGCCTTGAAAAGCAAATGGCATTGAAACATTTGTAACCCCTGGAGGGCCTTGTGGACCAGGATTATTGATTATAAGAGTTGATGGTTCAGCCGCATTTAAAATTAATGTTGAATTGGATGTTACATCGTTAATTATTATAGTTTCGGTATTTGACATTTATCTTGATACCGTTGGATTCATAATAACTCTTCCACCAACAAGGAATATTTCTTCTGTAGGATATGTCACTTTTACATCATAAAAAGAAATACGATTAAATTCTGGATCGAAAGTTTGAGTTACCGATCCATCAATAAAAATTGTAAGATATGTATTATTTGAGGATGAATTTGAAACAAATTGACAATTTGCTGTCGCCAAAACGTTTGAACTCCATGGTTCACATCTAATTTGCATTTCTGCAGTCTGAGCACTTAAAAGAGCATCATTATTTGCTGAATCTAAATATTGAAGATTGAATGATATACTAGCGCCTTGCGAAACAAATATATCGTTATTGACCAAATATGACATTAATATTCCTTATTCTTTTTATTATTTAGACAAAAAAATACCTTCCATTTCTGGAAGGTATTTTTAAATTCCTAGACACATTAAAGCTTGTGCAAGCAACGTAGGAATTTATATCCTTTGGCTGTTGGTTTTAGTCTGTGGTCCTTACTGTGCCTTCATACCAACATTTAACTTACTATCTCAAACTTGGTGAAACCCTAGGTTTGATGTACTGCACCCTTATATTATTTATGCCGCTTTTTGGACCATTAGCATTACGCTCCAACGTTTTCCAACAGGAGAGTTTGAACCATTATCGACAAATTTATAATTTGCACTCTTAAGTGCAAAAAGTTTAGCAGCTTGTCTATTCCTAAAATAAAACATTTTATTTCTCCCGACTTGTTTGATCCGACTTACAATATAACAATTTAGTGAGGTAATGTCAAGGTTTACTTCAAAAGAAGTTGATGACCACTTCCATCATTAACTGGTCTACCCAAATTGACATTATTAGCAGCCGCTTGTCCTTGCATATAAGCCTTTGGGTCTTTAATACGAGTTTGACCAGGCCTTTTCTTCATTTTCAAAGCTTGTTCTTGGAGCATCTTGGCATAATTTTCATCAACCAATTGACCCTTCAAAACCATCAAAGAAGTTCCGTTAGACATCGAAACATCTACATCATTTTCGGCTTTAAGTTCCTGGAGGCGGTGATTGATTCGATTAATGAAACCCATAGAAAATGAAGTGCTGGCGCTCTTCTTTACACCATATTGCTTTTTTCCACCCGAAGCTGCTTTAAAACGATTTGTTTCTGTTTCAAGAGCGTTTGAAATAAGCTTATAAAGAAAAATTGCCATTTCAACGTCAGGCTTTGTACCAAAGAAATTATAAATCGTTGTCCGATTAAACATCGGCCTACCCAGAACAAACCAAACCTTGGAATCAGTAAATTTACCAATCCCAACTACAACATATTTCATTGCATTTTGATTATATCGTTGGGTATCAACAAATCCAAGGACAAATTCTTCATCCTTGAAGTGAACATCGGACATTGAAAGGTTATATTCGGAAAGCAACCGTCCAATCATTTTCATGGCAGTCATAGCTTCCGCTTCGGTACAACCATTTTCGATAGTCATTTCCGAAAGGGCTTGAATTCGGTTCTTAATGGATTCTAGTTTATCATTGGTTTGCATTGGTCTCTCCTTATGAAACCAATATACTAAATTATTAGAGTGCTGTCAACTCTTAATAAAAACTCATTTCGGGATCGTTTTTTAATTTGTTGATTCCTCGAGTATGCCAAAGCTTGTGATAAAATTGTTTTGCAAATATTACAGGAACGCGGAAAATATGTCTTCCATCTTGATGACGCTCATATTTCCCTCCATTTTTAGATAGTAAATCGGCATGTTTTTTAATAGCATGATCAGTTAATTTTGCATTTTTGGGTACAATTATCTTTGCCATATGTGGAACTTTAAAATCTTCTAAAAGTTGCATCATGGATTCAGTAGCAAGTTGAGCTTTAGTTTTTAAGGGAATTTCAGATCTTTTGCCATCTTTTTTGGAATAAATTACACGATCAGCTGTAATTTTAAAAGGAAATGTATATTCTACTTCTAAATGTTGTTTGACATAATCCCCCATACCTTTTTTTATGAATGCTATGGAAATATGAGGAATATATGTTGGATGTTTGTTGGGTTCACATTCCATCATACGTTCAATATCAGACCGCATATTTAAAAGTTCTTCGGTGGGTTTAACTCTAAAATGAACACAATCACCATCGGGTGTATCAAATACTTCAATACCAATGACTTCTAATTCCAAAGCATCATAATAATTTGAAATATCATGATAAATATCTTCAAATTTACCACCTATGATTTCATAACGTATTGTTACATGAGTATCGTGTTCAATTCCATCAGGAGCTAAATCTTCTGGTTCAATCCATTTCCACGCATGATGAAGTTTTTCTAAACTCTCGGCATCAAAATCCGCGTGAAATGATCCACTTTTATATACATCTGTCATTGATTATTTATAAATTTTCGACATAAAATGGTCCTTCATAATCATTACCAGCAACCTTAATTCTTACAATATTTTCAATTTTATAATCTCGGAGTATAACAGTATTTTCCAAGCCGCCTTGATCGGGCTTATTAGGTTCATTTAAACCTTCAATATCAGCCTTTTCGATTATATTTCCATCAAGATAATAAGTGACTTTACCACTTCGAATAAAAATACACTCAAGATAGTATTGTTCAATTTCATCTTTGATGTGTTTTACAATGGGATAATTTGCAACTCGTGTACCCCAACGACGTTCAGACAATTCAAAAGTTTGTTCCTTACCTTCTTGTCCAAGCCGCTTTTGAACCATTTGAAAATATGAATTAACTCTATGGTTGGAAAAAAGAATTACATTTGAACCTTGGACGAATTTGGTTACTCGTCCTTGCATCGGATTCTTCTTACCACCTAACAAAACTACAGGAGTCATTGTATCAATTGATACAATATCTGATCCAGTATAATGTCGAACAAGTTTTAAAAGATTCATAATTCATCTCCTAGAATTAATATAGCAAATTAGAGGATATAAATCAAGTCCTAGATAATTATAAGTTTTTCTAACTCAATTTCTTTTTCAAATAAATAATGTGGATTTAAATCATATGGTCCTTTACCAGTATCAATTCCTCGACATAAATGTTCAATAAGTTCTACTTTAAATCCTCGTTCCACAAACCCCAATACTGCATATTTAACACATATATTAAGGGCTACACCAAAAATTTGGATTGTATCAACGCCTTCATTTTTTAAAGACTCAAAAAATGAATCGCGGTGATGATCAAAAACTCCTTCATAAACTTCATAATCTACTTCAGGATTCCACATATTGAAAACATCTTTGTATAAAACATATTCCTCAATATGACTGTGAACTAAATCTTCACTAAACACACTAGTCCAACCAGAAGTCCCTTTTTCACAATGAATTGGAAATTGCTTTGCTTCTTCAGAAACAACATATTCTTTATCACTATGTGTATCATATGTCCAGAAAACGCCTTTATATTCATCTGGATCTAATTTTGAAAGAAATTTAATTCCTGGAACAATAATATTTTCTGCATTTGGAACAGGAAGTTTTCCATCTGACATAATGAAGTCATATTGACAGTCAATTGCACAGAGTAATTTTTTAGCCATTTTTATTTTTCCTTTTTGAATTTATAGTAAAAATTATCACTAATAGGAAATAAAATATTCCAACCAATATAAGTTATAATTGAAACTATTACTAAAAATATATTAGCAATTACACTTAATATTCCTCCGCTTCTTCTCTCGTTAAAAAGAAATGTATTCCATGTGTACATTCGATAGTGGGATTTGAATCATAACTATCGGGGTAAATTGTTTTTCCAACTTCATATTTAATACTTGGGTCATGTTTTCCGGCATTATTTTCTGGGGATTCTAATACAATAACAAATTCCGCACGGCATTTTTTTCCGATCAAAGATGCAGTACGTTTTGCATTTTCTGGAATTTGAAGTTTACAAACACCACCCGAAACTTTTTTATAAACGATTAATGATCCTTCTTGAGGAATCTGAAAATGAGGTGTTTTACAATCTAGAAGATCAGCATTTCGAAGACTAGCACCTTGAAGATTAGCATTTCGAAGATCAGCATTTCGAAGATTAGCACCTTCAAGATCAGCATATCGAAGATTAGCACCTTGAAGATTAGCATATCGAAGATCAGCACCTTGAAGATTAGCATATCGAAGATTAACATATTGAAGATTAGCATTTCGAAGATCAGCACCTTCAAGATTAGCACCTTGAAGATTAACACCTTCAAGATTAGCATTTCGAAGATCAGCACCTTGAAGACTAGCATTTCGAAGATCAGCATTTCGAAGATTAACACCTTCAAGATTAGCACCTTGAAGATTAACATATTGAAGATTAACACCTTCAAGATTAGCACCTTGAAGATTAACACCTTCAAGATTAGCACCTTGAAGATTAACATATTGAAGATTAGCATTTCGAAGATCAGCACCTTGAAGACTAGCATTTCGAATACTAGCATATCGAAGATCAGCACCTTGAAGACTAGCATTTCGAAGACTAGCATTTCGAAGATTAACACCTTCAAGATTAGCATATCGAAGATCAGCACCTTGAAGATTAACAGAAGATTCGATTGCTAAAATAGCTACTTTGCCCAATTTTTCTTCATATGATAAATTTTCTTCTTTAATTTCCGTTTCAAAAATTATTGAATCATTATATAGATTTTTAATTTTAAATAAACTCATGATATAATTCCTTTCAAATATACATTACCAAATTTATCAGGTTATGTCAAATAGAAATTTAATTCCTTTTTCTGTAATTAACCATTCATTTGTCATTGGTTGTATTTGTCTTCCATGAATCCAAATTATATTTCCAACAGGTCGTCCACGTTTTTTTACAAAACCATTTCCTCTTAAATATCCCATATAACTTCCTATTGATATAGAATTTACAGACCAATTTTTTAACATAATTTCTAAAACATCAGAAACTTCTTTGGACGTTAATGCATTTAAACTTTTTGTTGTAGCGGAATAAAGAATTGCTAAAATAGTTTTATAATTTTTATTTTTCGTTAAATCGTGTTTTAAAGTCATTTCAATTCTACATTCTCAAAACCAGCACTTTTAATAATTTCTATAAATGTGATTAATTCGGATTCACAAAACCCACCAGCAGATTTTGAATCAATTTTATCATGTCCAAATTCCATATGATTTAAAATATCAACCCACCACAAATCAGAAGCCTCAAAATATCTTTTAAAAAATTCATCTAAAAATCTTACAAAGAAGCTTTCACCAAATATTATTCGAATTAATTTCATATACCAAGGAAGATTCATTAATTTTTGAATTATAGTTTGTTTAGTTATTATAAGCTTTTGTTCGGGAGTTGTTTCTTCCTCAAGATACCAAGCAGCCATTTCTAAAGATTCTTCGTTGGTATAATCAATTGTTATCATTATTGTTCAAATTTCCTTATATAATTACATAAAATATCATAATGATCGAAAGCATAATTTTCTTCTGCATCTAAAATTAAATCGAAAGATTTCCATACAAGACCTTCTAAATCATCGTCCGCCTTTGCATGTTCCCAATCGGCATATACACAACTGTAAATCACGTGAATTACATGACAGCGCGGATCGATATTTGGATCTGATCTAACTTCTTGGAGGACCAAATCATCAATTTGAATTGTTAAGTTAGTCTCTTCAAATACTTCTCGAATAGCAGTTTGTTCAGTTGTTTCCCCCGCTCTTATAATATCATCTAAACCATTATCCCATTTATGATATTCTGGATTATCTTTATTTTGAATTTTACAATCGAGAAAACCTCCAGGTATTGCTAAACAAGATGGAAAGGCTTCTGAATTTTTAGATCGCATACCAATAAGTATTTCTCTTCGAAAGGGATCGAATAAAATTACCGATACAGCAACAGAAGGTCTTGCGTACATATATTGATAAGACATTAAACTAATACCTCGCGATGATTCATATTATCAACACCAAAGACTTTTTTATAAAGTTCAATCTCATTTTTGTCAATAGATGTTATTTTATTAATATTATTTGATATTTTCACTGCAGCTCGTTCATTAACTTTACTAACCTTAATAACTAATGAAGCTTGTTTAAATAATCCATTAGCATTTTCTAATTTAGAAAAACCGTTTGTTAACTGAGTTCCCATCATATAAAAATAATTATGGGGAGCATGTTCATATAAACCAAGCCCTTTATGATGTTCTAAAATAGATTCAAAAGAAAGACCATCTGATAAAATCAAATTTGTACCCTTTGGAAAATATTTATCGGCCATATTTGTTGCATCTTCGGGAGATAATGAGTCTTCTCTATACGCCCAAGATGTATAATCAAAAGGACAATTTTCAAAAAACTGTTCAGTTGTAAATGTATCGGGTAGTAAAGTTTTTTTGTTTGGATATAATTCAGACCAAGATTTTAAATAATCATATTGACTCCAATATAATTCTTCATCATCGGTAGTTAATGCAGCCATTGTTGATGGAATTTCGTGAGCCATTGTCCCCAAAACCGGAATATCATATTTCATTGCCAGGAAACAATTTGATGTGCCAATGAATTTATCCCCAAGAACTTGAACACAAGAATTTACAACATAATCTTGCCAAGCTTTAGAATGTCTACGACGAGTACCAAAATCACCAAATTTAAGATTTGGAATATCTTTAATCGATTTTAGATTTTGATCTAATTTATATCGAGCTTCTGAATAAAGAAGTTCTTCTTGATAATCAGTAAGCTTCCCTAGATCGTTTTCGGTTCGAAGTTCAGAAATAATAGCAAGTGCATAGATTTCCCACATGGTTGTGTTAATCCATTTACCTTGAAATGTAAGTTCAATTTGACCTGGATTTGTTAATGAATTTCTAACCAAAGAAAAGTTAGAAAATTTCCATTCTCGTAAAAGAAACATAAGAAAATCTTCTTCAAATCCTTGTTCTCTTAGCCAGTGAATATCATAATAATCAAAGTTTAATGTAGTAAGATGTTTCAATTCATCAATCAAACGATCACAATCAATTTCTGTTCCAATTTGAATTGATTTGGTGCGATTCATGAATGAAAATTCAACGTCCACATCCTTATAATGCTTAAAAATCCAATTTAACATTCTGAACTTGTAATCATCGCAGTCTAAAAGAGATTCAATAATCATGATTTTACATACCTAAAAATATTGTAAAAATTCATTGCATTTGTATGGTTGATATATTCACCATTTGGTTGTCGCGCAGATTTTGGAAGATGTTTTTTAAAATATTCATCCACCATTTCATGATCCACAAGTCGACTACATGCATCATAAAATAAAACTTTATGACCATCAATTACAGCATTAATCATACTAATACAAATGGGACGTTTATCAATCCAACCAGCATAATCAAACAAACCTTGGCAATTTTCTTTCCAAAGCATCATGCTTTCATATGAATTGGCTTCAACAATTCCAATTACATCTTTGAAAAATGTTTGAAATTCTTCTTTGGTATCTTTATCATCGGCCCAACATGTAAATGTCATTTGAATAATTTCCAATCTGATTTGTGTGGTCTTTCGAATAACATTCTAATATCATCTTCGGGATGAAAATTCAAGTCACATTCATTATCTTGTTCAAATTGTCTTAGACGTTTAATTTGTATTGGTTTTGGTCGTTTTTTACAACTCATATGAGTCGAGATACGAAGCCATCCCCAATCTTCAACTTGATTAATATCCAAATCAAGATGAATAAGAAGAATTTCATGAGCGGTAAATGCACAACCTAAAAATTCTCCATTATGATCAATCCAACCATATCGTGCTCGTGGATGTAAAAGGCCATTTTTAAAAATAATGTTATTAATATCTGCAATATCATCGACCGAATTTGGATCACGCCAATCACTCAAACATAAGTCCACAATTCGTGTGGCATATTTTAAAGAATAATTTTCGATTCCATTATGATAAAAACGGAGAGATTGAATTAATTCTTCTCTATTTTTAGGTCCAAAATAATGTTTGCTAACCATTAGTATTTCTCCTTAGAAATACAATATCATATTATGAAATGATTGTCAATTAGAAATGATGAGTTTCGTAATCATTATTTTTCCATTTTAATTTTCCAATAAGATCTTTGAAGTTTAATATCAAGTTGACTTACTTCAATTTTATTCAATTCCCACAAATTACGAGGTGGAAGTGTCTTTATAATTTTATAATGATCTTTATCCCAAATGGCTAATGTCCAATTTCCCGTTTTAACATTTACATCGGTACAACAATGATTCTCACCATTGGATTTAAAATTCCAATGATCGGAAATTCTACAACATCCTTCGGGTGTTCTATTCCAATCTTTCTTTCCTTCTTCAACATCATAATAACTATTTGAATAAGGACTTTTATGAGCGTGTTCCCATGATTTCATCAATTCCCGAAATTCATTCGGAACTTTCCAATAGATAAAACCTTTAGCTACATTCATAAATTGATATTATATTATTTTAATCTATCTGTCAAGAGATTAGTTGGAAGCTCTTCAATTGTGATATAATTTTTTGAATCAATAACAAATTTCATATTTGATCCGGGACTTATACAATGAGAAGCTTTATAAGCACTTGCATGATCACCAACACGTATAAATTCTTGTACAAGAAGGTTTACTTTAGATAATTTAACATTATTTACTTTATATTTCACTTTAACTCCATTTTGTTCTTGACAATATTTTCTATGAGATGTATAATGTCTTGTTAAGAAATGATATAGTCTATAATTAGAACAAAACTTAATTATCAAACCGTAGGTTTACAGCTTTAGCTGTCCTTTAAATTATATTTATTCTTCCTTGAATATACCTTTTTAGATTGAATAATTTGAGGTTGAAATGAACCACTCCGAAGAATTCTAGCCATCGGATTACGAATATTCATATCGCTCTGTTTGATTTCAATTTTCATAATATATTTATAGACTAATTAATTTATGGTGTCAAGAGATAATGTTGGAACTTCCTATATAAATTCCTGCATTATTAAACACAATTTTTTTGTTGGGTTGAATATTTTCTTTAGGTCCAACTAAAGCAATAATATGTTCTCCTTCAACATTCACTCCAAAAACTTTAATATTAGGTGCAGTTAATTCAGGAGACTTTACATTAAATATTTGTCCATTTTGTCTAACTACTACGATTGACTTGTTTACATCATCATAATATGAATAGAGTTGACCTTCGATTAATAATTGTTTAAAGCTTTTCATTTCAATCTGGTCCTTCACCTTCATAATAACCTCTATTTTGTAATTTCATAAACATTCTTTTCTTTGGTGTTAAAGCTGTATTTGAAGAATCTTCATAAGGTAATTTTGACATAGCTTTTAATGTTGGAGTATGATTACTAAATGTAGCGACTTGTTCTAAAGCTGCAGGTTCCATTTCGTGTATATGTTTCGTCAAATCTTCATTTCTTGTATATTGTGCCATATCTCTGTATAAATTAACATGATCACTAAATGTATTTGATATATGATGTTTACCTTTTAAAGCATCAATATGATGTTTTGAGTTAGTTTGAGAATTTAAAATAGCATTATATCTAACATTTTTATCAGGATCGTTTATTAAAGTATCTAATATTTTAGGATTTTTCGTTAATTTTGCTGTTTCTTCTTTAAAAAATGGATTTTTAGATCCAGCCATTTTTTCTTCAAATTCTTCATGACTAGTTTTCATATTTTTAAATTTTGGTTCCCACTTCTCATTACTATGAATTAATAATTGTGCAGCTATATTTTTATGATAAAATGGCGCACTTTCAGAAGGATTTATTTCTGGATTTGAAAAAGCATCAGCATGATTTAATCTTTTAAATATATTCTCATGTACTTGTGTTTTTATTTTGGGATTATTATGATCAGCATATGATAAATCATAAAGAGATTGAATATCTCTTTCATTCTTAGAAGCATTTAATCTGTGTTGATCATTTCCAAACATATTAACAGCCGCTCTCACAAAACGATCTGGATGATTAACTAATTTATCACGATGAGAATCATTACCATGTTGTGCAATATTAGTCAACATTTCATTATTTAAAATTCCTTTATGGTCGTCATAATGATCTTTAATTAAACTATGAAATAATTCGTGTGATTTTGGACTTTGACTAATAGCATGAAATATACCTGATTTATTATAACTTTTTGATATATTTTCTGGGTGTTTTATAAAATGTTCGGGATTAATAGCTGTTCCATAACTATCATTATATAAATTATCCGGTTTTTCATATGTTCCGTGTTCTTCTTTCATAGGAAAATGTTCATTAGTCCATTTATTAACAGTATGTTCAAAAGAAGAAGCTGCAGTTCCATAAACGGATGTTTCTGGTCTTAAAATAGTATGAGTTTTTGAATTTCTATTTTGTATTAAATCTTTTAAATTTGAATAATGTTTATCATCAGCTTCACCCTCCGAAGTAAATGGTTTTAAAGCAATACGAGCAACAGGATTTTGAATAGTATCATCACCCTTTTTAGTCAAATATGCGACGTGTGTTCCGTGTTCAATATCGTTTTCTAAATGATTTGAATATTCTCCTGGCTTACCAGTATCAGATTTTTCCATATCCATACAAGAAGTCCATCCACGATTTGTACTCATTCCTGCCACATCGTATGGATGTCTTGATATTACAACTTGAAGATTTTTATGAATTCTAGCCGCGTCTCTATTAGGATCATTATTGAAAGTTTTAATTAAACCGGGAGTAGCACCTACTTTATTAAGAACTTTCCCAATTTTTACATCTCGCCCATGTTTATCAACAGCCAAACCATTTAGATAATTTTTTATTTCATAACCATGATTTTTCAGAAGATTTTTAACTTCGGGATGATGAGGAATATCAACTTTATCATTAGGATCTTCTAGAGGAATTATATGTCTTCCATGTTCATTAAACCCAGGAACATGGTTTGATATATGTTCTGCCATACTAGGAAGAAATTTGTTACCAGTTATCCAAGAATCAACAGTTCTTTTTTGATGATCTTTTAATTCTTCTTCGATGGTTGTTAAAATTATATCTTTGAATGATTTCATTATATTTTCCTAAATTTATATTATATTTAGAAAAAACCCGTTAGATTTCTCTAACGGTTTTATTTCATTCTCCTGTAAATATTACTGATGTGGGTTCTCTATATAACAAAAACTTTTTAAACAATAATCGTTTCGGATCATCACTATCAAAAGGACTTGTTATTAGGCTTGTATAACCTTTTGGAAAATAATCTTCATAAAATATGGTGTATTCTCCTGGTATATTTTGAGAAAGATATTTTTCAATCGATACAAGTTCCATTTCATCTTTAACTTCGAATAAAACAAAAGATGATGGTTCTTTATCTTCAAAAGGTTGAAGATTTAAAGCATGTTCATATGCAGCGTGGCCGAATTGAACTATTTGGTTTACGAGAGGTATATCACGTCTCACAAATCCGTAGACATATCTACCTCCCATTAAATTACTTCCTAAAACATAGTGGATAATTTAAGAGCCAAACGTCCCATATTTCCATAAGCAATGTCATTCAAACTAATATTAAAATTTGAAGCAAGTTCATCTTTTAAATTAATTTCATATGCAATTCGCTTTAGAAATTTTACAGGAGTATCAAATGATTTACGTCCATTTAAAAGTTTGTTTCTGTTGGAAATTGGAGTAAATGCCTCCAGAATAAAATGCATACAATCTTCGGCATAAAATTCAATGGTTTCATCATCAAGAATTTCGTTAGAAAATTCATATGAATCAATAGTTGAACGTAGGAGAATATAAAAGATTGTATCTTCAACAGTATTAATTTTGGCGTTGGCTCGCTCTTTCCAAGCCATTTTTACATTATATTCATCGACAAAAAGTTTTTCTTCGATATGTCGAATTTCAGTATCAGTTTCTTGTAGTAACATAGTGTTTCCTTTCAAAGTTTTGATTAAATTTAGTTCATAATATATTGGAAACTTATGGTGGTTTTTGTTTAATCTACATGATTATTCCTCTTTTAATATATCTTATTTATGTTTTACCAACGAATTGTGTCGATATATTTTAATGTTAATCCCGACTCAGAAGCAAAATAATTACCCCATTGTCGAATCCAAATACGACCTTTACGATCTTGAAAAATTCTATTCATCATTAACTCCTAAAATGGTTTATAATCATTATAATATTTTACAATTTCTTCTCGAAGAACAAATTTTATTTCTTTATCGAGATTATATTTTTTGTGATTTTTTCTTTGTTCTTTTATATAATTCCAAGCTTCCTTCTTAGTATCAAATTTTTTATTTGCAGCAAACCATCTAACAGTAGGATTATTAAAACTATATTCTCCATAATGAAGAACTATATAACCACCTACAAAAAAATTTCTTTGTATTTTCATAATATACCTTTCAAATTGGCGCACCTAGTCGGGATCGAACCGACCCATAAGAATTTAGAGTTCTCTTTCTAACCATCTGAATTATAGGTGCAAAATTGGCGCGGATTAAGGAAGTCGAATCCTTATCTTCGGGTTGGCATCCCAATATTCTACCATTTAACTAAATCCGCATAATAAATTGGAACTTCTGGGCGGAATCGAACCACTCGTAAATCACCTATCAAATGATCATTCTACCATTGAATTACAGAAGCATAATATATTTTATTTAGGTATAATCTTTAGAAAAATATACCTCAAGTTCTCCATTATTAATAACAATATTAAAATCTTTTGGGTGACTAATATTTAAAGTGTCCAATTTTATAAAATATCTTTCAATTTCTTTTCGAAGTTCTTCACGAGTTTCAGCATTG
>Ga0302191_10001501_pt1 | contig 14839 bp, 18 predicted proteins | sample II_Bog_E3_1_FD_198775 | JGI IMG/M metagenome (GOLD analysis project Ga0302191, IMG submission 198775) | Peat permafrost microbial communities from Stordalen Mire near Abisko, Sweden - II_Bog_E3_1 | ecosystem: Environmental > Terrestrial > Soil > Wetlands > Peat | place: Sweden: Abisko...
AAGACCAGTATTTGCTGGACCGGCTGGAAACACGCACCGGCAGGCTATGCGATAGCATTTCAGGTGAAGACAAACCGGAAACAAGGAGAAATGCAATTAAGTTCCTGGAATATATAAAATCAAGAAATAAAACTTCGCCCGATAGCGGAATGCTGAGCAGAATTGATGAATATGACCTCAAACAAATGATCTCGGAAAATGGCGAATGGGCGCCAAATGATAATGAGACGATCAGTTCAAAGCACCCGTTGTGGCATACTTTTTACACCACCCCAACCGACTTTATCCATGTAAAAACGGAGGATTTTATGCTGGATAAAGACTTTTTCCTCGTCATAAACCCCATACTATATGCCTCTGCCATAGAACAACATAACGATCCGCAGGCCCCCGGCATCTCCAACACATTGTTTGCCAACAGCCGTGGCGCTGAGATAAGGGGATGGATCGCAGGTAAACTCGGTTTTTATACCTCTATTACCGATAACCAGGAAGAATTTCCATACCCTGTTTACAACCTGGCTTCCAACCCTGCATTACAAGCTGTTCCAGGCGCCGACTATTTCCTGAATACCAGCAAAAATTATTACGACTACATGCAGGCAAGCGGCTATATTAACTTTGACGTGATCAAAAACCATATCAATCTTACATTTGGTTCGGGTAAACATTTTATAGGTGATGGCATCAGCAGCTTGTTTCTTACAGACTATTCTTCCAATATGCCATTCCTCCAGTTGCAGACCCGCATCTGGCATATTAATTACGAATGCCTGTACCTGGAACTGACCCCGCAATATGATAAAAGTCTGGGCGATGGCCTGCTATATCATAAATTCTCCACCATGCATTACTTTACCTGGAATGCTGCGAGGTGGCTAACCCTCGGATTTTTTGAATCTGAAGTATTTGACCGTCCCAATGTTTATGAAATATCATATCTCAACCCTATAATTTTCTCTACGGCGATAAACCGCTTCAATGGTGAAGGCGATAAGTCAATACTTGGTTTTGATGGTAAGATCATTGCCGCAAAGCATGTGCAGTTATATGGCCAGTTGATGTTCAATGAATTCCGGTCTTCAGAGCTTTTCGGCAACAAGGGATGGTATGGCAATAAATGGGGTGTACAGGCGGGCGCTAAATACTTTGATGCATTTACTGTCAAAAACCTGGATCTGCAGGCAGAAGTGGACGCCGTGAGGCCATATACTTATACCGCCAAGGATACATTGGCCAATTATACCAACTACAACCAGCCGCTTGCCGATCCGCTGGGTGGAGGCTTTGTAAAGGTAATGGGCATAGCGAGGTACCAGCCCGCGAAAAAACTTTATTTAACGCTAAAAGGCACCTATTACATACAGGGTGTAGATACCGGCGGGCTGAATTTCGGTAATAATATTTTCAATCCATATGCCACTGCCGACCAGATATATGGCGTGAAATTTATTAATGGCCCCAGGGCACATTGCGAGATCGTTAATCTAAACCTGTCTTACCAGGTTTTTCCTAACGTTTTCTGTGATCTGGGTGGTACTTACCGCAAGTATGTAACCAGCCTGGGCGCATCTTCTGATGGCATGACAAGTACCGGCCCGGTAAACGGCCCGCTGACAACAAATTATGTGTATTTTGGATTAAGGGTGAACATTGCAAAGCGGGATTATGACTTCTTTTAAAAAATTTCCCGGGAATATTATAGCTTGATGTACAAAACCAACTATTTTATTAATTTTAAGTTCTTATGAAGCACAAAATATTGAAAATAGCATTGCTTTTTGTCATTCTTTTTCATTTAAGCAGTTGCTACCATACAGTTAAAACAGACAGGAGAAATCCGGGTTACCGTCATTACCGGGGAGCGGGAAGATATTGGTAATACAATATAGCGAGGCTATGCAGTTATGATACTTCCCGTTTCAACTTTGGGCAATATCAGGTATCTTCGCACCCTAATTATTAAAGGTATTCCGAATGAACCGCACAATAAAATCCGCGCTTATTTCTGTTTTCTACAAAGATGGTTTGGCGCCAGTGGCCAGCAAGCTCCATGCCCTGGGCATACAATTATATTCTACAGGCGGCACACAATCTTTCATTGAGCAGTTGGGTATTCCCTGCACTTCCGTGGAGAGCGTTACCGGGTACCCTTCCATACTTGGGGGCCGGGTGAAAACACTGCACCCCAAAGTGTTTGGCGGGATACTTGCCAGGAGAGATGCTGATAGCGACCAGGAACATATACTTGAGTACGGGATTCCATTATTCGACCTTGTGATCGTGGACCTTTACCCGTTTGAAGAAACAGTAAAGAGTACTGAGGAGGAAAAACTGATCATTGAGAAGATAGACATTGGCGGTGTTTCGCTCATCCGTGCAGCGGGGAAAAACTTTAATGACGTTTGCATTGTGGCTTCCCGGGATCAATATGATGACCTGCTTGAATTACTGATAAAACAAAACGGGGAAACAACGCTGCAGGATAGAAGACACTATGCCGCGGCCGCTTTTGCCGAATGTGCTCATTACGACGTTGCCATTGCCGATTATTTTAATAAACATGCGAAAGAAAAACATTTTCAGCTGTCATACGACCATAAACAATCGCTACGTTATGGAGAAAACCCCCACCAGCACGCTGCATTTTACGGAGACCTTGATGCCCAGTTTGAAAAACTGAATGGTAAAGAACTTTCCTACAATAACCTCGTGGATATTGATGCTGCATGCCAGGTCATGTCGGAGTTTTCAAAGCCTGCCTTTGCCATTATCAAGCATACCAATGTGTGTGGTATAGCAGAGCGCGATAATGTAACCCATGCATGGGAAGCAGCGCTTGCAGGCGATCCGGAAAGCGCTTTTGGCGGTGTGCTGATCACCAACCAATCTGTTAACGCTGATGCTGCCCGGAAAATAAATGAATTGTTTTTTGAAATACTTATTGCGCCGGACTTTGAAGAAGACGCGCTGGAAATATTGAAAAGCAAAAAGAACCGCATATTATTACTACAGAAAAGGGCCTTCTATCCAACCAAAGAATATAAACGTATTCTTAATGGCGTATTAGTGCAGGACGCGGACACTCAGAATTTTGCCGAGTGGAAGGAAGCCGGCGCACGTCATAGCAGTGATGCGGAAAAAGAAGACCTGCTGTTCGCAAACATTGTGTGCAAGCATTTAAAATCAAACGCAATTGCCATTGTAAAAGATAAACAGCTTATTGGCAAAGGTTGCGGCCAAACCAGCCGGATAGATGCGCTGCGCCTGGCAATAGACAAATCAAAACAATTTGGTTTCATTATGAAAGGCGCAGTTATGGCATCTGATGCTTTTTTCCCGTTTGACGATTGTGTGCGCATGGCCTATGATGCGGGTATTAAGGCCGTGATACATCCCGGCGGCTCTGTGCGCGATAACGACAGCATTCAATTCTGCAGAGAGCACGATATGGCGATGGTGATAACAGGGATGCGGCATTTCAGGCATTAAGAAACTCCCAGGCAAAAGGTCTCATTTTTATCCTGAGAAGTATTTTTGTAGGTTGGATATATTCTTTCAATTTTATACCTTTGAGTATTATGCCAATTAGTATAATAGGATTAGAATAAAATATGCAGCAATGAAAGATTCTCCATTTATTTATGGTGCAATTGTGAGTGAACGTTCATTTACCAACCGGGAAGCAGAAACAGCCCGGTTGCGCAGCAATTTGTTAAATGGGATCAATACCATGATTATATCTCCGAGGCGCTGGGGGAAATCGTCACTGGTAGAAAAAGTAATAGCTGATATCAACAAAAAACAGAAGAAAACAAAAACAATAATTATAGACCTTTTCTCTGTTAGCGGCGAAGAAGATTTTTTAGAAACCTTTGCCCGCGAAATTATTAAAGCATCTGCATCGCGTTGGCAGGAATGGATGAGCAGCGGTAAAGATTTCTTTAAAAAGCTTTTGCCAAAATTGAGCCTGGGTATAGACCCGGATATTGATTTCACTTTAAGTTTTGACTGGAAAGAATTGAAAAAGTACAGCGATGAAGTTTTAAATTTACCTGAAACTATTGCACAAAAAAAAGGCATTAAATTTATTATTTGTCTTGATGAATTTCAAAACCTGTCTTCTTTCACCGGCTATGTAGATTTTGAAAAGAAAATGCGTGCATGTTGGCAGCGCCAAAAATCAGTAACCTATTGCTTATATGGCAGCAAACGTCATATGATGTCGGATATTTTTAATAATCCATCAAAGCCCTTTTACCGCTTTGGAGATATTATGATGCTGCAAAAAATTGAGACAGTGAAATGGGTCAGATTTATTCGCGAAAGTTTTATAAACACCGGTAAGCTAATAGATGAAAATGTTGCCGGAAAAATTCCGGCTCTGATGAAAAATCATTCCTGGTATGTGCAGCAACTGGCTCATTATACCTGGAATTTAACCACTAAAAAAGCTACCATAAAGGAAATAAACGCCGCGCTGGCTGAACTTATCCAGACCAATAGTCCGCTGTACCAGAAAGAGACGGAATCCATCAGTGGCACACAGCTCAATTTGTTAAAGGCAATAGCCCTTGGCGCTGAACAATATACCGCTGTAGCTACCATGCAGCATTATAAACTGGGCACACCAAGAAACGTGAGTAAAAACAAAGACATCCTTATCAAAAAGGATTTAATTCATGAGGTAAAGGCAATTTATGAATTCTTAGACCCTGCTTTTGAATTATGGTTCAAAAAACAATTTTTTAACCAGCCATATATACTACCCGAAACGTTATGATTTTTAAGAGCTTTTTTATTTTTATACCAATTGGTATTATACCAAATGGTATAATCTATTTTATTAAAATACTCATGTGTTTAAGGTCAGAATTACAAACTTTTGGCCACCCATTCACTTTTCAACAATCCGGTAACAACAATATCTTCGGGCAGTCCATTGTTTATCACACTTTGGCGGATAATACCTTCTGTTTTAAAACCTAAGCGGGCAGCCACTTTGGCGCTACGATGGTTTAATGGTATAAAATGTATCTCGATCTTATTCAAGCCGATTTTTTCAAATAGAAAATCAATGAATGCCCGCAGGCACTTATTGATAATGCCTTTGCCTTCATATTCTTTACTGATCCAGTAGCCTGCCTGGGCTCTTTTTGTAGCAAGGTCCCATTTGTGCATGCCTATGCCACCTATGATTTTATCGTTATAAAAAATACCGAGCGCCAGAGCCTCCTGGGTGTCCAACTGGTGAATGGATTGTTCTATGAACCGGAGAGAATGTTCGGGTTTCGTGGTCTTATCCACCCAATCCAGCCAGGGATGTAAATGACTTCTGTCATTGTTTACAGCTTCAAAAAGTTCCTGTGCATCATCCACATTGTATGAGCGGAGCAATAGTTGATTATCTACAGTTATTGATACCATTAAGTATAGTCGCTAAGAATTTTGCAGGAAACTTTTTTAATTAACTGTTTCAATAGTTGCGGTTATTACTACTCTTTAGGGATTGGAGGTTTGACAAGTCCCCATATTTCCGGTATGCGTCTTATCCACGAGAGTTCGCGCATCTTAGTTTTAGCTTCACCCACCGGCGAGCCAAAATAAGTCTTGCCTCCTTCCAGGCTGGCAGGTACACCGCTTTGCGCCAGCACCACCGCGCCCTTGCCAATGGTCAGGTCTTTGCTTACACCCACCTGCCCCCAGAGTATTACCTCATCTTCAATGATTGCTTTTCCACCTATGCCCACCTGCGCGGCAAACAGGCAATTCTTACCTATCACTGCTCCATGCCCTATATGCACATGATTATCTATCTTGGTGCCCCTGCCTATTATAGTATCACCGCTCACACCTTTGTCTATTGATGTGCCGGCGCCGATTTCCACATCGTCTTCTACCACTACCCTTCCACAGCTTACCAGCTTGTCATATTGCACATCGCGGTCCCTGCGGCGTTTAAAATAAAAAGCATCAGCACCCAGCACACACCCGGCATGTATCACTACATTATTGCCGATAACGCAATTGTCATAGAGCGTAACGTTGGGATGTATGAGGCAATCGTTGCCAATGATTACGTGGTTGCCTATAAAAACCCCTGGTTGTATATGTGTGCCTGCGCCAATAACCGCTGAATCGCTGATCATTTTTGTAGCCGGTTCAAATGGCTGGAAATGCTTGACAATTTTCACATAAGCGCTGACCGGGTCGTTGATAACCAACAATGTCTTTCCATCAGGGCACGCCACTTCCTTATTTATTATAATTACCGTTGCTGCCGAATTAAGGCAGGCATTGTAATACTTCTCATAGTCCACAAACGATATATCCCCTTTGGTTACCTTATGGATCTCATTAATACCCGTAGCCAACTGGTCTTTATTGCCAATCAGTTTTGCCCCGGTAAATTCTGCGATCCACTCCACCGGTACAGGCTTTTCAAATTGCATACGCTATAAGTTTGCGGCAAAAATACAACTTTGGTTGGGGCATTGTTAAAAAAAGTATGATGAAATGATAATTGCCTGCGCTATTGTTAAAACCGTGGATTAATTCATAAACTTCTTTATCTTTATATAATAAAACAAATCGCAATGAGCGGGGAAATTAAACTTGATCTCATTCAGTGGCTTATAGAAACTACTGATACCGAAATATTGGAAAAAATACAAGCAATACGTTCATCATCATCGGGCCTCACCCGGGAACAGAAAATCGTATTGGATGACCGCATGAGAAAGTATGAGCGGGGCCTGATGAAGTTTTCAAGCTGGGAAGATGTAAAAGCACGAATTGTAACAAAAGGGAAAAATGCAATATAGCCTAGCGCTCTCTGAGGAAGCTGAAGAAGATATCTTTTATGCTTATCAATGGTATGAGCAACAAAGAAGCGGTTTGGGTGACGAATTCAACGCCGCACTCGAAGATTCATTCTACTCCATACAATCTGGCCCTGAAACTTATGGTTTCCGGGAAAAAATATCAGGGGTTGTTTAATAAAACGTTTTCCCTATCTGGTCTTGTTTTTCATTGAGGATAATCACATTCTTATAATATCTGTTTGTCATACACATAGGAAGCCTAAAGCTATTCTTTAACAATAATTCTCTCATGCTTATTAACCATTTCTACTTTGAATTATATCAACCTCAACGGAAAGATTATTAATGCCGTAGAAACTGACATACCTGTTGATAACGGCGCCTTCCGCTATGGTTATGGGTTGTTTGAAACCATGCTTATTGAAGATGGTATCATCGGATTAAAGGAATATCATTGGGAAAGATTATTTAGCGGGTCAAAGCGGTTGCATTTCGACATCCCGGCATTAATGACGGGCGAATGGCTGGAAGAACAAGTGCTGCGCACAGTGAAAAAAAACAAGATGGAAAAACTATGCCGGGTGCGCCTGCAGCTATTTGCAGGCGGCGGTGGGCTATATAGCGCTGCAAACAATCATCCGGGATTTGTAATAGAATGTTTCCCGCTGGAAGCCACATCATTGTCGCTTAACGAAAACGGGCTTGTAGCAGGTATCGCCACAGGCATCAAAAAAAGTATGGATTCGCTCAGTAATCTGAAATCGTGCAATGCCCTTATTTATGCCATAGCTGCCCGGCAGGCAATGGAAAATAAATTGAACGATGCATTGGTATGCAATACCAACGGCAATATTATCGAAAGCACAATAGCCAATATCTTCTGGATAAAAAATAAGGTCATCTATACCCCGCCTTTAACAGATGGTTGTGTAGCCGGAGTGATGAGGCGGCATATTGCCGACAAAATAGTGGTAACAGAAAAAAGCTTGTCGGCAGAAGAATTGCTGGATGCTGACGAAGTTTTTTTAACCAATGCTGTAAAAAAAATCAGGTGGGTGGGAACGATAGATAAAAAGGGATACGGCAACGTTCAGGTAAAGCATATTAGTAACATGATGTTTCCTTAAAGAAATCCTAAATCCCGGTTTAATATCATTTTATCAGGCGCCGTCAAAAATATATATTTTGTAATAGCTATCTTTGGTAATCATATTACAGGCAGCATCTTATTTATATACTCATGAGGCCATTATTATTTTTTGTCCTGTTCATCATTAGTACATCCCGCACCAATGCACAGGTTGGATTTGGGCCAGAGTTAGGTGCAGGTATGAGCAGTATGCACTTTCAGCCTGCTGCGGGCTTTACTGCCGCCTCAACAAGTTCTATATTCAGTTGGCGTGCAGGGGGTATGATAGATTTCGGGCTTAACAAAAAAATATACCTGCAATCGGGGCTTTTCCTGTCGCAAAAAGGACAGAACAGGGATTTTTCCTATTATACCAATGATAGCCTCAATGAAGCTGCACAGCAGAAGCTGACCATCTATTATGTTGATCTTCCGGTTAATATTGTTTACAAAACCGGTTTCCAGGGCAAGGGCAGATTTTTCATGGGGATTGGGGCTAACCCTTCTTACATAATTGGCGGAACAAATAAATTACAGTCGCAGGGAAGCAGTAACGGAGTTCCCTTCAATCGAAACTTTAACCTCAGTATTGTTCCCGGCAATCCAGTAGCAATGTTTGATATCGGGCTGAACCTGACAGCGGGGTATGAACTGGCTACCGGTTTATTTTTCAGGGCATATTATACAACCGGAGTAACGGATATAGGGTTGGGTACAGAAGTAGATAAAAACAGGGTTTGGGGCGCAGGTGCGGGTTATATTTTTGGTAAAGGCAGGAATATCAATAAAGAAACCGATGACCTGATTGATAAAACCCCAGAATAAATGCGTTGCATTTTACCTTTTTTAACGAAAGGTGGGCATTTCTCACAGGTACAAACTATTACCAATAACCGCCATAATGGGAATGAGGGCGGTAATGATGGGCATGCCACATGTGCCAATGTTTTTTATAACCAACATATTTATTGCTATGATAGGCCCGCCGTCCATATACTGTGGTACCACAACTGCTGGCAAAAGCAAGGAGAACCAATAAAGCTATAAGAGTGGTAAATTTATTCTTCATTTTAAAACTGATTACGACACAAAATACTTTATTATTTCATTTTCAGGTAATGTGGCAGCATTTTTTTTGTAAGAGAAAAGATTTACCTTGTTTTAGTAAATATGGCTGGCTTTAAACCGGAGACAATATTCAGGAGTTTAACATTCTGTAAAATCCAAACTTTCTGAATTTTCGTTAATACTATTATACAAACAAATTTTATGAAAACCAAGATCACAATTATCTCATTGATTTTATTATTTACCGCTGTTATGGTAATTAACGCACAGCAACAGGATGAAAAGAAAAATCCTTATTACAATCCTACAGACAAAAGCAAACTGTCTGTAACCGATGGGCAGTGGAAAAAAGTATTGACGCCGAAAGTGTACGGCATAATGCGCGAAAAAGGCACCGAAGCTCCCGATACAGGCCCGTATGTGCATAATGAAAAAAAAGGCGTGTATTACTGTGCATCATGCGGGAACCCGCTTTTCAGTTCCAGCACCAAGTTCGATAGCCATACGGGCTGGCCCAGCTTTTACCAGCCACTGAATGGGCAAAGTGTTGCCAATGCCAAAGACAATTCTTATGGTATGGAGCGCGACGAGGTATTATGCGCCCGTTGCGGCGGACATCTTGGCCATGTCTTTGACGACGGCCCTGCGCCTACCCACCTCAGATATTGTATGAATGGCTACGCCTTGCATTTTGAAGAAAAATAGTATAGCTGGCAGCTTGCAGTTATGGGCGAGCAAAAATTGCAACCTGTAATATTGTAAATTGCCGGTTGTAAATTGCCAACTGAATTATGACTAAGAAAGAACGCTACGACTTTGTAATAAAATGGTTTCAAAAAAACATGCCCGATGCCGAAACCGAGCTGCATTATACCGATCCATACGAATTGCTGGTTGCGGTTATATTATCAGCGCAATGCACAGATAAGCGCGTAAATATGGTAACCCCCGGATTGTTCAAAAAATTTCCCAGCGCTGAAAACCTTGCCAAGGCTGAGTTTGAAGACGTGGAACCGCTCATAAAAAGCGTAACCTTCGCCAACAACAAAACGAGGCACTTAATAGGCATGGCAAAGACGCTTGTGGGGCAATTTGATGGTAAGGTGCCGGATAATATAGAAGACCTGGTGCAGTTACCCGGAGTTGGCCGCAAAACGGCAAATGTGATCGTTTCGGTAGTTTTTAAAAAGCCCGGTATGGCCGTGGATACCCATGTATTCCGGGTTGCTGCACGGATAGGCCTGACCGTGAAGGCAAAAACACCATTACAAACGGAGGAACAATTGGTAGCCAACATCCCAAAGGAATTATTAGCCATAGCCCACCACTGGCTTATTTTGCATGGCAGGTACGTATGCGTAGCCCGCAGGCCAAAATGTGAAGTATGCGGGCTAAAGCCGGCATGTAAGTTTTACCAGAGCGATATGAGGCATATTGTGGAACAATCGCAACAGGAAAGAAATTAATGCCCCTGTGGCGAAGGCATACCAGGCTATTGGCCATGATCCCAGGTTGAAACAAAAGATTTTGAATAATTATCATACGTCTGGTGCCTGTAGGCATTATCACCAAAAAAGGTGAGGAATAACTGCATTTCTTTCACATCCCTGTATCCGGGTATAGCTGTAGGTTGTTGGAAATTTTCCATCATAAACACGGTAGTCGGATAAGACATTCCTTGTGGATTATTTATCTTCATTAATTCCACGGCAAAAGTATTGGCTTTAGACTGAGGATCATAATGATATTCTTTACCCTGAAATGTGAAAGCATCCTGGCGCTCTGCATCAAATTTTACAGCATAATAATTATTATTTATGTATTTAACGAGCGAAGGATTGGTATATGTACTTGCTTCCATTTTTTTACACCAGCCACACCAGCCTGTATAAAAATCTATAATTACCTTTTTAGGATTTTGCTGCATCTTGGCCTGTAATTCGTCTATTGAAGTGATCCAGTGGATCTCATTATTTTTTGTTCCGCTCTCCTGGCAATAACCGATTATTGGCAAAATGAAAGCGATTAAAATTAACGCGGATATTTTTATTATTTGCTTCACAGGTATTTTTGTTTTAATTTATTTAGTTAATTTAATGTCCTGGAGGAGGTGTCATATCAGAAGCTTGACCATTACTCCAAGTTGGTTTGTACGTTTTTTGATATTCCTGGCCATTTTGATGCCTATAGACGTTATCTCCGAAATAAGTTAGTATAGTTTCTAATTGATTAACGTCCATATAGCCTGCATGAATCTGTGGATTTTGGAAATTCTCCATCATAATAACTGCTGTGGGATAAGACAAGTTTCCTTTCAATAATTCTGCAGCAAAGGTATTTGCCTTGTACGTTGGTTCAAACTTGTATTCCTTACCGAGGAAATGTATAACATCCTGTCGTTCTGCATCTAGTTTTACAGCATAGAAGTTAGTGTTCATGTATTTTATTAATGATGGGTTTTGAAATGTGGTGGCATCCATTTTTTTGCACCAACCACACCATCCTGTATAAACATCAAAATAAACCTTCTTGGGATTCTGCTGCATTTTTGCCTGTAATTCATCAATAGAAGTGATCCAATGTATCCCTTCGGCTTCCGGCGGGGGTGGCGGGGTTTTTTTCCACGCCATAAATACGGGGCTTATTACCAGGAGGGCGAAAGCAAAAATCAATACTCGTTTCATTTAATTACTGTTTTAGAAAAACAAATTTACAAATATTCCATGTAGTTTTGTCAAACCGGTAAATAATTTTATGATAAAAATAGCAATTGCGGTTACAGGGGCAAGCGGATCAATATATGCGAAGGTGTTATTGGAGCAATTGCAACGGCTCAAAAACCAGGTGGCAGAGGTAGGTGTAGTATGGAGCGATAACGCTTATACGGTATGGCAGCATGAGTTGGGCAACAAGGAATATGAGCAAATCCCATTCAGGATATGGGATAAAAGCGATTTTATGGCCCCCTTCGCATCAGGCAGTTCGTCTTATAGTGCGCTGATAATATGCCCCTGCAGTATGGGTACGCTGGGCCGCATAGCCGGAGGTATCAGCAACGACCTCGTAACACGGGCTGCCGATGTAATGCTCAAAGAGCGCCGTAAACTGGTATGCGTGGTCCGCGAAACGCCTTACAATCTCATACACCTGCGCAATATGACAACCGTTACCGAGGCAGGAGGTATTATTTGCCCGGCCACGCCGTCCTTTTACAGCAACCCTAAATCAATGGAAGATGTAGCTTATACAGTTATTCACAGGGTGCTGCAATTAGTGGGGCTTGATGCGGAAGGGTATAGGTGGGGTGAGAGAAGTTAATAAGTTAACCAGATAAAAAGTATTCAGACAAAAAGTTTAAATTTGGGATATGGAAACTTTTGAGGTAAAAATAATCAATCCAAAAGCAACAAAGCTTTTAAAAGGCCTTGAAGAATTGAAACTGATTTCTATTAAAGATACTAAGAAGGAACCCGCTTCAGTTTTGAAAAAGGGGGAAGTTGAAATCAACACCACAGTCCAATGGAATATTTGAGGATACATACCCCTTCAAACCGCAATATTTAATGTTTAATGGTATAAATTATATCCTGCGGGAAAGACTAAACGCAACGGTAGTATTTGAAGAAGGTTATTATATTATCAGGAACGAGTTGTTAGACATTACCGTTTGGGGGGCAACAAGGGATGAGGCAGAAGAAGCTTTTGCTTTTACCTTCCACTCCCTTTATGAAAATTTCGCCAATGAAAATGATAAAAAGCTTACGCTGCAAGCACGCCGCCTGAAGCAAATTTTAAAGAATTTAATAGTGAAGGAAAAATGAAGCCAAGGAAAACTAAAGAGATCAAAAAAGTGCTTCTGCAAAAAGGATTTGCTTTAGAGCCTTCTAAAGAACATCATGATTTCTACTATTTAAAAATCCAAGGCAGGGAACAACCTATTTATACTTATCTAAGTCATGGTTCTAAAGAATACAGCAGTTTCCCTATGGCAATGATAAAAAAACAGCTAAGGTTCCGGGAAATGCAAAAAGGAGAGGATTTCTTTGATTGTCCATTAAGCGCGGAAGAATATATCGGTATGCTGAAGGCAAATGGCGACCTATAACTTTCTTTCTTTCGGGTATTTAGTTAAGGCATTACAGAAGTCATACATACACAAATACTTTTCAGGTTATCCCTTTTTACTTTAATCATGCAATATTCAAAATCAATAGACCGGCTGAGAAAAATAATGGACGAACTAAGGGATCAATGCCCGTGGGACAAAAAACAAACCATTCATACCCTGCAGCCGCAAACACTTGAAGAGGTTTATGAACTTTCAGATACCATTACCAATGAAGACTGGAAAGGATTAAAAGAAGAATTGGGCGATCTGCTGCTGCACATTGTTTTTTACAGCAAGATCGGGGCCGAGCAACAACAATTTACATTCGATGATGTAATAGAAGGCGTGTGCAATAAACTTGTCAACCGCCATCCGCATATATATGACAATGTAAAAGTGGAAAACGATACGGATGTAAAACAAAACTGGGAAAAGATAAAGCAGAAGGAAGGCAAAAAATCAGTATTGAGTGGCGTGCCACCTGCCATGCCCGCCCTTATAAAGGCGCTGAGGTTACAGGAAAAAACAAAGCAGGTAGGTTTTGAATGGGACAACACTGCGCAGGTAAAAGAAAAAGTAGAAGAGGAAATACAGGAACTGAATGTAGCCATAGAGCACGGCAACCAGAAAGAAATAGAAGAAGAATTTGGCGACGTGCTTTTCGCACTGATCAATTACGCACGCTTTATCAAAGTGGACCCGGAACGTGCGCTGGAGCTAACCAATAAAAAATTCATCCGGCGGTTTCAGCAGGTAGAATACCTGGCAGAGGCGCAAGGCAAGTCGCTGCACGACATGACGCTGGGTGAAATGGACGCATTATGGAACGAGGTAAAACAGTCGGAGTCTAAAATATAAATGTTCAGGCGTTATCCATATTGGGGCTGGTTGCTGCTCAGTGTTTTATTGTGGTGTATGAATGGCTATCAGTTCCATTTGCACCGCGAGGCAATGCTGCCTGAAAAGATGGCGCAAATTGTAAACAATGATCTGCATCACCGCGAAGAAGTTTTTGAAAAATTCCAGGCAGAGCATGACCTTATCCGCAGAATGTTTTCAGATTCCCTTTCTGATAAAGAATTTTACCGGATCAATAATTTGCCTTTTTTCATTTACGGTTATGAAAACGAAGCTTTAAAATTCTGGAATACCAATATTGTTGTCGGGGAAATTAATGATTCTGCATTTGATCAGGACGTTATTGTGAGGAATGAAAAGGGAATATTCCTTCAAAAAAGCCTGTTTCCCTTCGCCGGGGAGGGTAATAAAAAAATGGTGATCCTTTTCCCTGTGCTCATCACATATCCGCTTGAAAATAATTATTTACGTTCCCACTTTGCAGCCTCCGATAATATCCCCGTAAAGACTAAAATAATTCCTGGCGGCCAATCAGTAAAAGGTTCTTACCCCGTAACCATCCGGGGCAATACCCCCGTTTTTTCCCTTTACTTCAAGCCGCAGGACATACAAAAATGGTCGCCTGATATACTGTTCATAGTTATGCTTATAGCAGCTTTGCTGGCAAGCATATCCTGGATACAGTTAATGACCATACACATTACCCGAAAAACATCGCCTTTGACTGGTTTCCTGATCACGACTGGCATAATCTCTGTTTTGTTGTACTTATTTTATAGCTATGAACTTCCTTTTAATTTGGATACATTAACCTTCTTTGACCCCAGTTTATATGCCTCCAACACCAGGATC